>VMBT01000131.1_pt1 | contig 48364 bp, 43 predicted proteins | sample 4404301 | NCBI WGS metagenome assembly VMBT01 (sample SAMN12238535, study PRJNA552566) | marine metagenome | isolation source: Coastal seawater | place: USA: coastal Georgia, Sapelo Island | collected 2008-08/2009-08 | reverse complement strand
TGATCAAGCTGCGTAACGGTGAAAACAATACCTGGTTTTGTGGGGCTTGGATGAAGCATGGATTTCACGAGGACGGTCTGTCCAGCGCTTTGGACGTCGCAGAGCAGCTTGGCACGGGGGCCGCGCTGACCTTGGCAGCAGAATGAGCAACGTAGACTATATCGAAGGCTGGACCTGGCATGGGCGCAAGGGGGACCTTGAGAACGCCTTTCGCTACAGTGTCGATTACGTAATGTTCAATGCAACGCATAAAATCTTGGGACCGGCACTCTTTTCGCGCAACGCAGCAGGGGTTTTTTCGGTCTATGACACAGACCATGGAGGACCACCCAACCGCGGTCGGGGCGTGGCATGGGTGAAGGATGTTTTACGCTCCCATGGCGTCGAATTAGAAGGCGATATCCTGTTACTGGCGCAACCACGGGTTCTGGGTCATGTCTTTAATCCTGTAAGTTTCTGGCTTTGTCACAATGCCACTGGTGACATATGTGCTGTGATTTCCGAAGTCACCAATACCTTCGGGGATCGTCACTCTTACCTTTGCCATCACGATGACTTGCGCCCGATTTTACCAACTGACACTTTGAGTGCTCAGAAAATTTTTCACGTCTCTCCTTTTCAACCGATTGATGGGAATTATGTGTTCCGCTTTGATATTCGTCCTGATAAAATTGGAATTTGGATTGATCTGCAAATCCCCGGTGGTGGGGTGATGGCGAATTTGATTGGCCCAAGACGCCCCTTGCGAACGGTCGATATTCTGCGTGCGCTGTTGCGTCGTCCCTTTGGATCGCGTCGGGTTTTGGGGTTGATACACTGGCAGGCATTCAAGCTGTGGCGTAAAGGGGCAAAATACCGAAAACGCCCCTCACCCCCTGAAACAGAGGTTTCTTTGTGAGCGATCAACGCTCTTATACGTTTTTCTCATATGCGTTTTTTGCAGCCATGTTGGGGATGGCTGGATTGCCGATCTACATTCATGCGCCAAAGTTCTTTGTAGACAGTTACGGCATCAGCCTAAGTGCTCTTGGCATCGCTCTTTTTGCTTTACGGCTACTCGATTTCGTACAGGACCCATTACTTGGACGTCTGGCGGAGCGTACATTGAACCTGCGTTCACTTCCCATCTGGGTGGCGGCAGTGGTGATGGGGCTTGGAATGTTTGGGCTATTTTCCATGGAAGCCCCTTTTTCGCCGGTCCTGTGGTTTTCTTTTACCCTTGCAGCTGTGTTTTCGGGATTCAGTTTTTTGATGATCCGGTTTTATGCAAATGGTGTCATGCGCTTTGGCAGCGAAGGTCAGCTGCATCTGGCACGATGGCGTGAAAGCGGAAATCTTTTGGGGGTTTGTCTGGCCGCAATAATGCCGACCCTTTTAATTGATATCACCCAAACCCCTTTTGCTATCTTTGCTTATCTTTTTTGTGGAATTGTTTTTTTGGCGGTTTTGCTCATGCAGCGTGAGTGGCATTTTACTGGCGCGCCTGCGCCAAGTAGCAAAAAACAAAATACGCTCTCGGACCCGATTTTGCGCCAAATGCTTGTGCTTGCCGTGCTGAATACGGCGCCTGTTGCGGTATCATCCACGCTCTTTTTGTTTTTCGTCGAAAGCCGTTTGATGGCCCCGGACATGGCAGGGCCTCTGCTCATTGTGTTTTTTCTTGCAGCGGCAATCTCTGCACCAATGTGGACATTTTTGGCGGATCGCTTTGGGGCAAAGCGCGTGTTGTTGTTTTCTATGCTGGCGGCGATTTTTGTATTTCTGAACGCTTTTTTCCTCTCAACTGGCCAAACCTCAAGATTTGCGGTCATTTGTGTCGCAAGCGGTGCGACGCTTGGGGCAGACTTGGCACTTCTTCCGGCAATTTTTGCGCGGCATTTGGCAAAAACTGGCGCGCGGGCCGAAGTGGCCTTTGGGTTTTGGAATTTTGCGTCCAAAGTATCGCTGGCATTGGCGGCGGTAACCGTATTGCCGCTTGTTGAATTTTTTGGATTTCGTTCGGGTGTTGAAAACACGCAATCTGGGCTTCTGGCTTTGTCTTTTGGCTATGCGGCGCTACCTTGCCTACTGAAAATACTGGCAATCTGGAGATTGCTTGGACTGCGATTTGAGGATGCACGCGGATGAGAGATTTCAAAGGAAAACGCTACTGGTTGATCGGGGCGAGCGAAGGTTTGGGCGAAGCACTGGCGCGGAAAATGTCTGCGGCGGGTGCGGAATTGATCCTTTCTGCGCGGGATGAAACCAAATTAAACGAGATCGTTGAAAGCCTTCCTCAAAAAGCGCGTGCGCTTGCTTGTGATGTTGGCTCTGAGGCGAGCGTTGAGGCGGCAGTGTCGCAACTTGGCGAGATTGACGGCGCTGTTTATTTGGCGGGCGTTTATTGGCCGATGCCCTCGACAGAGTGGCAAAGCGCGCAGGCAACGAGAATGGTGGATATCAACCTCACTGGGGCGATGCGCACATTGGGTCCAGTGGTTGAGGAATTTGTCAAACGTGACCAAGGTCATGTGGTGATCACAGGAAGCCTTGTGGGGTTTCGCGGATTGCCGCGTTCCATCGGGTATACAGCGGCCAAAGCCGGTCTGATGACGCTTGCGGAATGTATGTATTATGATCTGAAAAACACGGGCGTTTCTGTGCAAATGGTGAACCCCGGTTACATCAAAACGCGGCTCACCGATAAAAACAAATTCAAAATGCCAATGATTATGGAGCCCGAGGCGGCAGCGGAGATCATGTTTCAACACATGAAGACGGATCGTTTTTCCAAGAGCTTTCCTTGGCCGTTATCAACTCTTTTTCGCATCGGACCGCTTTTGCCAAGCTGGCTTTATTACCGTCTTTACTGAACGGCGTTGCCCTGCTCAGGAACGGGTGTGATCAATGACCGTCAGATATTGGGCAAGGTCACCGATTTGATCCATCCATGCCTTGGCTAATGTTAAATCACTTGGTGCGGCGTGAACACCTGAACTGATTAGACCATCTAAGACGGCCTCAACCGCAAAGCTCACAGGATAAGATACAAGCCGCGCCATTGCCGTGCCGCGATCATCGCCCCATGCATCCATCACATATGTCTTGTGCCAAAGGCTTTGCTCGTCTTTTTTTGCCTTCAAACTAACGCAAAGGACCACGCGATCGGGCTCTCCTTCATCATAGGCGTTTTCTGCCCAGAAGTTTTTTGACATTTCTTGGATGCGCGCGTCACCCTCAGCACCTGAAAGGGTTTTGAGCTCTTCAAACACAGGCGCCCATGCTTGCGCCCAGCCATTAAGCCGTAGTGTTCCGCGCACAAATTCTTTGACCTTCCAGTTTGGGTCGAATTTGTATTGCGTCATAAAGGGTAAAGAATCCCGATTTGGATAGACTTCAAAGCTTTCGGGCGTCTCAAGAGGGGCCTCATAGCTGCTGATTGCATCCCATGGGCGGGACACGTCAAAGATACCAAAATCGCGAATGGATTTTGAAGGTGAGCGTAACGCCTTCAGGACTCCGGCAGGGGACCAGCTGAATTTATAGCGAAACGGATTTGGAATTTTGGGTATCCCTCCGCAATAGGAAATAAAGCTCAGTATATTGCCCTGCAGGTTTGCAGCAGAGGAACGATAATCTTCGGTCAGCAGATGAGCCATCAAATGGTCAATGCCCGGATCAAGGCCAACTTCGTTGACAAGGCAGAGACCTGCCTCTTTGGCGCGTGCATCCAGTGCAAGCATTTCGGGAGAGATATAGGAGGAGGATACAAAATGCGCCCCCTTTGATATTGCAAGCTCTGCCAAGGGCACATGCCAGTCACCAGGCAGCATGGACACGACCACATCACCTTTTGCCAGCACGTTCCCCACTGCGGTGATATCAAACGCATGGATGTTATCCGTGATATCGCCAACCGCTTCGGTTGCTTTTTCAACTGTACGGTTCCAGACACAGACATCTTTTTTGGCTTCAATCAGCCGGCGAAGCCCTGGAACAGCCGAAAGCCCTGTTCCGCACCAATGAATTGTCATCTCAAACCTCTTTGATGTGTTGATCAAACGTTGTTTTTGCCCGCCCCCAGACATCTTTGTCCAGATTGTCGAGTTCTAAGAGGTAAGGCAAGAGCTGTGCTGCGAAATCTTCTGAACTTTCCAGCGGCAAAAGTGAGGGAAGATTGTCAATTGCCATCACGTCAAGCGGCGGTTCCGAAACAACGCGGAACGCTGGCGCGTCCCAGCTTGTCGCTTTGTCATAAAGCGGGATGGGGTTGTAATCGCTGTCCGGATCGCATGCGATATCCCCTATAACGCAGAGGGCGCGGTTCTGATTGACCATTTGTGGGGACACAAACACGGGCGTTCCGGGGCGTGCCAGAATACAGTTAAAGAACAGCGAATGATGAAGGATTTCGGGAAATGGCCCGCCGCTTGCGGTTTCGGCCATATCCCATTTGGTCACAGGAATGCCAAGCGCTTTGCAAAGGTCAGCAGCGCCTGTTCCCACGCGCCCCAAAGCACCGATGACGATCGCATTGGGGATGGGCGCAGTGATCGGTTCAATCGCCCCTGACAATGCGTCGATCAGGGCTTTTTGATTGGGAAAAGAGGTGACAGGGGGGCAGATCCCCCCGCTTTGCTGGGCAATCCAGCACATGACCGAAACGGCTGCGCCTGCAAATCCAGCCCAATACCCAAAGGCAGCAACGCGCCGTCCGCCGTCATCAACCAGATATTCCAAATCATAAAGTGCGCCGTTTCCCTCTTTGAAACGGTGCAAAAGAATACGGCCTGAATGCTGCCCCTTATAGGCGTGACCAAACATGATATGGCGATGGGAAAGGGCGGTGTTATCATCGGGCAATTCTTTGAGCCCAAAGATGATGGCCTGCGCAGGTGCGCTGGGCCAACTGAATTCCGGCGCTATTGTGCATCCTGCGGCGCGATAGGCCTCTGTCGGGATGATCCGGCTTTGGCTCTCTTCGACGGTGACAGAAATTCCTTTCTTCAAAAGGGCAGACGCGCCTTTGGGTGTGAGGCCAACGCGATCTTCGTTTGCGCGTTGTTCAGAGCGAACCCAAAGATGCGTCATGGTATACCTCTTCAAATAAAGGTGCGTGCGTGCGACCTGTCGGGTCTATCCAGATGAGGTGTCGCGCAGAACAGCGTCGGTGTCAAATCCCCACACATCCGTTCAAACCGATTAAGGCAGGTATGGGAAACGCTCAGAAACAATTTGGGCTGGTCCTTGAGCGGTACATTCAACAAACGCGCAACCAACGAAGCGATAACGCCGCTTGAAGACACCAAAAGTGCGTTTTCGCCCCGATCCGAAAGATCGTGGACGACGCTCAGGATACGGTCATGAAAGCTTTCGTAAGTTTCCAGATCTGAAGAAATCTCTCCATTTTTCCAAAGTGTAATCATGTTTAGAATATAGTCTTTGAAATCATCCTGTGTTTCGGGGTACGGGATGCCGATGCGGGTCTCAATATCATGGGACAATCCAAAATAATCGAACTCGTTCAGTCTCTCATCAATCACATGTTCAACGCCAGCGCTGTTTATCCCCTGGGCGGTTTGTTGTTGTCGATGCAAATCTCCAGAATAGATCCGGTCAAATGAGATACCGTTCATGGCAAAAAATTCGCCCAGCCATTGGGCTTGTTGATGTCCCAACGGGCTAAGCTTGTCGTACTCGTGGTGGTCCCGCGCGCCTGTATTGGCTTGTCCGTGCCGTGTAATGTAAACCGTGCTCAATGTTCCGCCTCTTTTGATCGCAACGATATTGAACACAGATTTCAGCTGGAGGGAACCCTCTGAAGGATTCCCTTTTGGAATTCAGCAGATTGGCCCTCATTCTCCTGTCACGGCAAACTCATCTATCCGCAGCTTTGCAGTACCATCAGCCTGCATCACCCAAGTTTCATTTGTGATGATGCCACTTGCGTTGTTCATTTTCCAATTTGACGCGACGATGGCTGTATCTTTGTCAATCACTGTGAGAGTGGGGTCGATATAGCGCACATCGTCAAAGCCCTTTTCAATGAGGTTTTGCCAAAAAGGTTCAATTTCCCCATGCCCGTTAAAGGTCCCAAAAGGTGTTGCAGTCATCACTGCGTTTTCTTCGTATTGCGCGGTGGCCATCCCAGCATTTCCGGAATTGAACGCATTTATCCAACGCGTACTGGCAGCTCTGACTGCAGAAACTAACCGGTCTTGTGCCGCGGGTGACAGGGCATTTAACGCATCATTTTGAACGATTTTAATCTCGGAGGCCAAGGTGGAGCTTACAAGGGTCAGCGCAAGAGCCGTCGCCGTCATCAGTGATTTAAACATGTTTTTTTCCTTTCCATCAGGTTTCTGTATTGTAAACCTATCGATAGATAGATAATAAGATTTATGAATACAAGTACAGGCAAAAGATTTTCCTCGCACCTGCACAGATTCTGTCAAAGCAGGTTCAGTTTGGCGCAAACTTCCGTCTCAGCGTCGGGATTGTTCATCGTGAGGCGAGAAAAATATGGTCTAGTGGACAAAGCTGGGTTGGCCTCTGGCAAGGAGTAGGGACATGTCTGATAAAATCACCTTTACGCTCGATGGAAAAACAGTCGAGGCAGAAGCGGGAATGACCATATGGGAAGTCGCCAATGGTCGCGGATTGACCATTCCACACCTATGTCACAAACCCGCGCCGGGTTATCGCCCCGATGGAAACTGCCGTGCCTGTATGGTCGAGGTGGACGGCGAACGTACTCTGGTGGCCTCCTGCATTCGCGAACCCTCTGAAGGGATGGTGGTCACAACGAATTCGGCGCGTGCGGAAACTGCGCGCAAAATGGTTGTCGAAATGCTTCTTGCCGATCAGCCGGAAAAAGACGTGGCCCATGACAAATCTTCGCATCTTTGGGACATGGCTGATCTTAACGGCGTCAGTCGAAGCCGGCTTCCCAAGCTTGAAAAAGATCGCATTCCCTTGCTGGATGACAGCCATGTGGCAATGCGGGTCAATCTGGATGCGTGCATTCAATGCGGGCTTTGTGTGCGGGCCTGTCGCGAAGTTCAGGTCAATGATGTGATAGGCATGTCAGGGCGCGGGCATGATGCCTATCCGACGTTTGATTTTGCCGATCCGATGGGGGATAGTACCTGTGTGGCCTGTGGGGAATGCGTGCAGGCCTGCCCGACAGGGGCATTGATGCCGGCAACCGTTCTTGATGCTGAGCAGATCGGCGACAGTGCGGATTACGACCGCGAAGTCCAAAGCGTGTGTCCGTTTTGCGGCGTGGGGTGTCAGGTGTCACTCAAGGTCAAAGACAACAAGGTGAAATTCGTTGAAGGCATTAATGGGCCGGCCAACGAAGGGCGGCTATGCGTAAAGGGCCGCTTTGGATTTGATTACATACATCATGATCATCGTCTCACAAAACCGCTCATCCGGCGCGATGATGCGCCCGCCAAGGGATTGAACGTCGATCCCTCTAACTGGCAGGCTTTTTTTCGCGAAGCGAGCTGGGAAGAGGCGCTTGATTTTGCAGCAGGCGGGCTGAAAGCACTAAAAGAGGCGAAAGGTGGTGCATCGGTTGCGGGGTTTGGCAGCGCCAAATGCACCAATGAAGAAGCTTATCTCTTTCAAAAATTCATCCGTCAGGGATTTGGGCACAACAATGTGGATCACTGTACACGCCTGTGCCATGCGTCTTCTGTGGCAGCACTTCTGGAAAACGTTGGCTCTGGTGCGGTAACGGCAACGTTTAATGAGATTGAAAATGCGGATGTCGCGATCGTGATTGGCGCAAATCCCATCGAAAACCATCCTGTCGCAGCCACCTATTTTAAACAATTCACAAAACGGGGCGGCAAATTGATTGTCATGGATCCCCGCGGTCAGGCGTTAAAACGCTATGCTTCCCATATGTTGCAATTCAGGCCCGGTGCGGATGTGTCAATGCTCAACGCGATCATGCATGTGATTGTCGAAGAAGGCCTTTATGATCAGCAGTATATCGACGCGTTCACCGAAAACTGGGATGCAGAAAAAGCCCATCTCAAAGACTTTTCTCCCGAAAAAATGTCAGAGATCTGCGGCATAGATGCCGATGTGCTGCGCGATGTGGCGCGTACCTTTGCAGGTGCGCAGGCGGCAATGATTTTCTGGGGCATGGGTGTGTCTCAGCATATTCACGGAACGGACAACAGCCGGTGTCTGATATCACTGGCGCTCATGACAGGGCAGGTGGGGCGCAAAGGTACCGGGCTTCATCCGCTCAGAGGACAGAATAACGTGCAGGGCGCCTCTGATGCGGGGCTTATTCCGATGTTCCTTCCTGATTATCAGACCGTGACCAATGAGGGGGTGCGCAGTGCCTTTACCTCTGTCTGGAACTCAGGCGATTTTTCGGCAGAGCGCGGATTGACTGTTACCGAAATTATGGATGCGGTGCATGAGGGTCATATATCGGGGATGTATATCTTGGGTGAAAACCCGGCTATGTCTGATCCTGATGTGGAACATGCGCGCGACGCACTTTCCAAGCTCACACATTTGGTTGTGCAGGATATTTTCCTGACGGAAACGGCCAATTATGCTGATGTCATCTTGCCCGCAAGTGCATTTGCCGAAAAAACCGGAACAGTGACCAACACCAACCGTCAGGTTCAAATGGGCCGACCAGCGGTCACGCCACCCGGTGAGGCGAAAGAAGACTGGTGGATCGAAGTTGAACTTGCAAACCGTATTGGTCTTAAGTGGGATTACCAAAGCCCTGCGGATATCTTTGCTGAGATGAAGCTGAACATGCGTTCCCTCGACAATATCACATGGGATCGTCTAAGCAGTGAAAACGCGGTAACCTACCCGTCTCTCTCAGAAGAAGATCCCGGTCAGGCGATCGTTTTTGGTGACGGATTCCCCCGTCAGGACGGGCGTGCACGCTTTACGCCTGCCAGTGTGATTGCACCTGACGACACGCCGGATGCCGATTATCCGATGATCCTTACCACGGGGCGGCAATTGGAACATTGGCACACGGGATCGATGACGCGGCGTGCCAGCGTGTTGGATGCCGTGGAACCTGAGGCCAATTGTTCACTGCACCCCAAAACCCTGCGCAAACTTGGCGTGGAAGCGGGGGGACATGTGCGGCTTACAACAAAAAGGGGAAGCATCGTTGTCATGGCGCGCGCCGACCGCGCAGTGTCCGAAGATATGGTGTTTTTGCCCTTTGCCTATGTGGAAGCCGCAGCCAATATCCTCACCAACCCCGCTGTGGATCCCTATGGCAAAATCCCTGAGTTTAAATTCAGCGCGGTCAAAGTGGAAAAGGCGGACCTTGGCGGGATCGCCGCGGAATAGGGGATGACCCTTTGTGCCGCTGACATCCGTCATAGCGCGCGTTTCGCGCTACGGTATCTGCTGGTATGTCTGAGTTTTGCGGTCTCCTTGCTTTCCGCCTGTGCACCCGTTTCTGATTTGCGCCCGACAGATTTGGGCGTTCGCGTGATTGATGGTGACAGTCTGAAAATAAACGGCGAAAACATCCGCCTTGTGGGGTTTAATGCGCCAGAAATCTGGCTGTCCCGATGTGAATATGAAAAGGAACTTGGACTGGCGGCAAAAGCCAAATTGCAAAGTATCATCCTTCAGTCAAAGGATGTCAGGCTTGACTTTGAACGTAAAAAGGATGGGTCTTTTAAACGTGACAAATATGGGCGTCTTTTGGCCGTGTTTTATGCCGATGGACGGGATGTGGCGGATATCATGACAAATGCGCGTCTTGCTGAATATTATGATGGTACAGGGCGCAGGCGTAATTGGTGTGACGCTTGAGCGCCTGTTCAGTACCCGCTTTGTCGATCCACAAGATGTAAAAAAGGCTCTCCTGCTTCGCCGCGTCGGATGTTTTCGACAATCACGGGGGCGGCGCATTCTGGACGCGTGGCAGCCGCAATATGTGGGGTGACGGTCACTTTATCATGGGCCCAATAGGGATGATCTTTGGGCAAAGGTTCGGTGCGGAACACATCCAAGGTCGCATGTGCGATCTGACCGCTATCAAGTGCCTCTAACAAGGCGTCATCATCAATCAACGGTCCACGGCCGGGATTGATCACAAAGGCGCCTTTGTTCAGCAAAGCCAGCGTTTCCCGATTGAGCGTGTTTTCCGTATTGGCTGTATCGGGCAGCAAAAGAACGACAAAATCTGCCCCTGTCAGGGCGGTCCTTAAACCATCTTTGCCCGCAAAGCATGCAATATTTTCCACCTCTTTGGCCCGACGGCTCCAGCCGCGCATCTGAAAGCCAAGCGCCGCTAAACTGCGCGCGCAATGTTCACCCAATTCACCCAGACCAAGAACCGTGACAAGGCGTTCTTGCGCTAAAGGCGGGATATGCGGTGTCCAAACTCCGGTTTGACCCATAGTATGGCGGTCCATACCAAGATGATGACGTAAAACATGACCCACCACCCATTCTGTCATTCCATGGGTCAGCCCGTGATCAACCATGCGCGCAAGCGGAATGGTGAGCGTTTCGTTTGGCGCAATATCTTCGACGCCGGCCCAAAGGTTTAAAACGGCTTTGCAGCGCGTGAAAGGACGGAAATCACTGACATCCGCGTTTGGTGCATAAATGATATAATCCACCTGTTCGGGAGCGAACTCTGTGGCGAGGCGATAGGGCAATCCAAGACCGTCCAGATGTGTTTGCAAAGGAATTTGGTATTTTTCCCAGCCTTCTGAACTTGCCGAAAACAGAATATTAATCGTCACTTTTTTGCCCTTGGTCTATGTACATGGGCGGATTGTATCAAACCAAAGCCAGCCATCAAGACCAACATCGAAGATCCCCCCCAACTGACAAGTGGCAAAGGCACGCCCACCACGGGCATCAATCCCATGACCATGGACATATTGACTGCAAAAAACAGAAAGAAGGTCATCGCAATACCCGAAATCAAAAGGGAGGAATATTTGTCTTTGGCTTCAATTGCGGAAATGAGGCAAAAGACCAAGATCAAAACATATATCACCAAAAGAGATATTCCCCCCACAAAGCCAAGCTCTTCGGCAAGGGTGGTGAAAATGAAATCTGTGTGTTTTTCGGGAAGGAAGTTAAGCTGCGACTGTGTCCCCTGTGTCAGCCCCCGACCCGAAACGCCTCCTGATCCAAGCGCGATTTTGGACTGGGTGATATGATAACCTGCTCCAAGTGGGTCACTTGAGGGATCAAGAAACGTATCGATCCGTTTATATTGATAGTCTTTCAAAAGCTGCCATGCTGTGTCACGGGATTTGAAAACCGCAAGAACTGTACCGGTCCCGGTCGCAAGGACGGTGGCGAAATAGGCCCAATGGACACCCGCCAAAAACATCACCGTGCCTCCGCTCAGCATAATCAAGATTGCGGTACCCAGATCGGGTTGTTTCAGCACAAGACCAACAGGCAAAGCGATCAGAAGAAGAGGCAATGCTACCCAAACAGGGCGGGAAACTTTCTGTGCAGGCAGCATGTCATAATAGGCCGCCAAAGCCATGACGATCCCCAATTTGGCCAGTTCTGAGGGTTGTAACTTCATAAAACCAAGGTCGATCCAGCGTTGCGCCCCCATCCCCATGCTTCCCATTAGGCTGACCAGAATTATCAGAAGCAGAGCGATTCCATAGGCGAGAAACGACATATTGCGCCAAAACCAAATTGGGATCATTGCCATGACAAACATCATCAAAAAGGTGACGCCAAAGCGCTTTAGCTGTGGATCTGCCCATTTTGAAAATGATCCTCCGACAGAATAAAGCATCACGCAGCTCACGACGGCGATCGCAGTGACCAAAAACACAATCGCCCAATTCATATGCAGAATTTTTGCAAATCCCGAGGGAACTGTAGTGACACGATATTCAAGATAACTCATGTTTCCACGTTCTCCTCTGGTTCAAGGCGTGGTAGAATTTCTTGAAATTGGGTTTGCTGTTTTGAAATGGTTGCTCGGTCTTTCACGGGGTATGCCGTTAATGGGGGCGTTCCGTCATAAAGCGCCTGAAGCAGAATATCCCGCGCAATTGGTGCTGCAGTGGTTGATCCCCCTCCGCCATGTTCGACAACGACAGAGACTGCAATTTTCGGGTCATCATACGGTGCGAAACAGACAAAGAGCGCATGGTCCCTGCGCTCCCAATCGCGGTCTTCATTTGAGGTCACACCCTTTTTGCGTTCGGCCTCCGAAATCGTAAAAACTTGGCTGGTGCCCGTTTTTCCAGCCATTCGAAAGGCCTCATCAATCACGCGCGACCGATAGGCGGTACCATTTCGCGCATTGCTGACTTCGTACATGGCTTTGCGCACGGCTTTGAGATGTGCAGGGTTTAAGGTCACTTCCGCCTCTTCGGCGTCATTTTTTTGTGCGTCTGTATCAGCGATAAGTTTGGGAGAAATCATTTTTCCCGTTGCCAAACGTGCAGTCATAATTGCCAGCTGAAGGGGTGATGCCAAAACATCCCCTTGTCCAATGGCCACATTTGCGGTGTCTCCGATCAACCAGTCGCTGTCGCGTGTGCGCCGCTTCCATTCTTTGGACGGCACAAGTCCTTCGTTTTCAACTGACATCGAGATATCATGTTTTGCGCCAAACCCGAAGCGGCGGGCCACTTCGGCAATTTTTTCAATACCTACCTTGAGTGCGATGTCATAATAAAACACGTCACAGCTTTCGCGCAGGGATTTTTCCAAGCTTACCTTTCCATGACCTCCGCGTTTCCAGCAATATTTCTTTTTGCCTGCTATTTCCAAGTGACCGGGACAATAGACTGTGGTTTTTTCGTCAATGATCCCAGCCTCTAAAGCTGCAAGTGCCGTGATCATTTTAAAGGTAGAGCCAGGAGGATAAGCACCCTGAACAGATTTTGACACCAAAGGTTTTCGTTTGTCTTCGAGCAATGCGTTATAATCTTTATGTGAAATACCGCGAACAAATTTGTTGGGATCATAACTTGGTGACGAAGTCAGCGCCAAAAGTTCGCCTGTTTTACAATCCATAACAACGGCAGAGGCACTTTCTTCTCCAAGGCGCGCTTGTGCATAACACTGCAGCTTTGCGTCTATCGTCAACTTGAGATTTGCGCCTGCCTCGCTTTCGCGACGGTCAAGTTCTTGCATGACGCGTCCGGCGGCATTGACTTCGATATTGCGCGCGCCGGCTTTGCCCCTCAAATGATCCTCAAAACTCGCCTCCAATCGGGATTTCCCAATTTGAAAGCGTGGGATTTTCAGAAGCGGGTCCGGTGCATCGCGCTTTTCAAGGTCCCGTGTGCTGACGGGACCTACGTAACCGACGACATGGGTAAAATATGACCCGAGTGGATACTGGCGCGAAAGTCCCGTTTCCGGAGTGATGCCAGGCAGAACTGGTGCGTTCAGGGCGACGATGCTCACATCGTCCCAGCTTACTCTGTCTGCGACGGTAACGGGCAAAAATGGCGCGTTCTTTTTCAACTCAATAAAAGTCTGTTCAACATCTTCGGGGGTAATCGTGATCAATTCCCCGAGTTTGTCCAAGACCCCTTTTACATCATCGGCTTCTTCTTCGACCAAAGTGATGCGAAAGCTTTGTTCATTGCGCGCCAAAGTGATGCCGTTGCGATCGTAAATTTCCCCACGTTTTGGAGAGATCAGGCGCACGTTTATTCGGTTTTCGTCCGCCATTAGGCGAAATTGATCTGCCTGATCAATTTGTAAATGTCGCATCCGTACAGCTAAAACGCCTGCAAAACCAAGCTGCAATCCACCTACCAAAAAGGCCCGTCGCATCATTTTCTTTGACAGTTTTGGGGCAGGCATCGACATGGCTTAATGCTCCTGTCCGAGGCTGGCGTCAAAACCCGACATTTGCTGCGTCCGCAGTCCGAACCCATATCGCAAAAGCACCACCACAACGGGATAGGCCAATATGGTCGGCATCAGTTCTTTAACAAACATCACGGTCGGTGGCGTTGCAATTAGGCTCAGACTTGCAATCCCCTGACTGAGTACAAAAACTGCCACTATTGCAATGCTTGCCGTGAGCCATTCTGCGACAAAAGGAAAGTCTTCTGCCCGCAAAACCTGCCGTTTGCACCATTCGCACACAAGGGTTGCACATGCCGCATAGAGACCAGGCGGGCGTTGGAACAGAATGTCTTGTAAAAGAAATAACAGGCCAATCAGCACAATAGGTGCGGAAAGTGGTCGACGAAGGCACCATGTAAGAATGACGCAAAATAAGACATCAGGGCCAATCCATTCCTTTGGTATCGTATCAAGAGGTAAGATTTTGATAAACATCAAAAGAAATATGATCAAAATGAACAGGATCGGATATGTGAGCGATTTTAATCCCATATCTTAATCCACAACTGGCATAGTCGTTTCAGAGGCTGTCGGATTTGTTTGTTCAGGCAAAAGAAGGGCACCGGCGCCGTCGATTATTTCGCCTCTTTGATCCCTTAAAACGCGCACAAATTTGAGCCTTTCGTAATCTGCCGCCAATTTGACGCGCAAACGTTTATTCGGGTCAAGCACGAGTTGACCAATTAAAAGATCTGGCGGCAATGTGCCCCCGCGTCCTGAGGTTACAACCCGATCGCCGGGCCTTACAAGACTCGGATCTTTTAGAAACTCTACGGAAGGGTTGAGTGTGTTGTCCCCAGAAACCAATGCATTTTGTCCTGACGGCTGAACAATGACCGGAACTCGGCTTGACGCATCGGTCAATAGCATAACACGGCTTGAGGATGATCCGATACCGGCAATGCGTCCCACAAGGCCAAGTCCGTCCATTGCCGGCCATCCATCCTTTATCCCGTCCTTTTCCCCTACATTCAATAAAACGGATTGGCTGAAGGGGGATCCGCTGTCTGCGATCACGATGCCACTTACAAAGGTAAACTTTGGATTAAGCTTCAGATTGTTCAATTCCAGAAGCCGTGCATTTTCTTGTTCCAGCTGGATTGCGGCTTCTTTCCAGCTTTTCATGCGTTGCAGTTCAAGGCGCAGTTCCTGATTTTGTTCTATGATTTCCGTGTAGCTTCTGAAATCACGTACCAGATTTATCGCCGTTGTTACGGGTGCAATCGCCCAATTCATATTGGGAACGATCGCATCGATGATCATTGCACGGAACCTTTCGACCCTTGGATTGTCTATGCGCCACACAAGGAAGATTGCGATGAGAAACAAGAAAACAAGCCAAACCAACAGCCGTCGGATCGGAGTAACATAATCCTCATATCGCGTCGTATTCTGTGCCAAATGAGCCTCTCGGTCAAATGGGGCGCTATGGCATGGTGCGCAGTTTAGCTGTCGTAGTCAATCGCATGGCGCAGCTGCTCTTCGAATTCCAAAGCCCGCCCAGTCCCCATCGCCACGCAATTGAGACTTTCTTCCGCTATCGAAACTGCCAGTCCGGTTTGTTCACGCAGGGCGCGGTCCAGATCACCCAAGAGTGCGCCCCCGCCAGTCAGCATGACGCCCCGATCCACGATATCAGCCGCAAGATCAGGCGGGGTTGCTTCAAGAGCAGTCATCACCGCTTCGCAGATTTGCTGCACCGGTTCGTTCAAGGCTTCAGCCACTTGTGCCTGCGTTATTTCTGTTTCCTTTGGCACTCCGTTCAAAAGATCGCGGCCACGGATCATCAAAGATGTGCCCCGCCCATCATCCGGCATCCTTGCTGTTCCAATTGTGGTCTTTATGCGTTCCGCTGTACTCTCACCAACAAGCAGGTTTTGTTGGCGGCGCAGATAGCTGATGATCGCCTCGTCCATACGGTCGCCTCCGACCCGCACAGAACGGGCGTAGACAATATCCCCAAGCGAAAGCACTGCAACTTCAGTTGTTCCACCACCAATATCAACGACCATATTTCCTGTCGGATCCGTGATGGGCATTCCAGCCCCGATTGCCGCTGCAATGGGTTCTGCTATCAAACCTGCTCGTCTCGCACCAGCAGATAGGACTGACTGGCGAATGGCGCGCTTTTCTACTGGTGTGGCACCAAAGGGAACGCAAACGATGATCTTGGGTTTTGAAAAACTTGATCTGCGGTGCACTTTTCGTATGAAGTGTTTGATCATTTCTTCAGCCACATCAAAATCGGCTATCACGCCTTCCCGCATGGGGCGAATGGCTTCGATGCTGCCTGGTGTACGTCCCAGCATCAGTTTTGCATCTTCGCCCACCGCGAGCACTTTCTTTACGCCGTCTTTGACATGATAGGCCACAACGGAAGGCTCGGATAAAATCACACCGCGGCCCTTTACGTAGACCAGAGTGTTTGCAGTTCCTAAATCAATCGCCATGTCCTGCGAAAACATGCCGGTCAGATTGCCAATTCCAAACATAAACTGTGACCCCTACCACCCGTTGGCCCAAATTGATTCTCGTATGGACCAAAACCTTTATAGGCGTGGTGTTAAGTATTGAAAAGTGGAGAGATAATTATGCGCGTAAAATGACCAATTCATTCGCGAGAAGGGCTAAGTTGGGTTTGTATTTTTATGAAAAGCTTATTTGACGGATGCCAAATAATACGGAAAAGTCGGTTTTGATCGGTGTGAGGTCGGCTGAATGACGCCGGTCAAATCGACCTTGGCGCATAGGGGCGTTAACACCATTTAGTGAGGTAGTAAGATGAAGACACATGTCAAAGCGCTGGTTGTCGGGGGCGGAGCCGTTGGAACTTCCATTGCCTACCATCTGGCGCGCGCTGGGTGGGACGATGTTATGCTGTTGGAGCGCGACGAGCTGACATCGGGATCAACGTGGCATGCGGCGGGTCTTTTGCCTTTGTTCAATATGTCTTTCGCGACAACCCATATTCATCAATATTCTGTCGAATTTTACAAAACGCTTGAGGCGGAAACCGGACTGAACGCCGGGTTCTCCATAGTTGGAAACTTGCGCATGGCCCAGACGCAGGCGCGGATGGACGAATATATGGTCTATGCGACCACAGCGGAAACTTGCGGTGTGCCATATGAATGGCTGAGCCCGGCACAGATCAAAGAACGTTATCCGCTGGTGCGGACAGAGGATCTTGTGGGGGCAATTTACCACCCGACAGACGGGTATATTAACCCTGCAGATGTGACTATGGCCATGGCGAAGGGCGCGCGTCAAAGGGGCGTAAGCATAGAGCGCAAATGGCAGGCGGACGGGTACGAATGGACCGGCAGTGAGTGGAAGGTGACGCTCACAAAGATGGTGGAGCAGGGCGGAAACCTCGTTCCCTCTGATGAACAGGCCGTGATCCATGCCGAACATGTGGTGACGGCGACCGGCAACCACGCGCAGCGAACCGCAAGGCTCTTGGGGATCAAAACGCCTGCCATTCCGGTGGAACATCAATTCATTGTGACCGAACCCGATCCTGCGCTCGTGGAATGGCGTAAATCAAACGGGGAGCACCCCGTATTGCGTGACGCCGACGCAAAATGGTATGTGCGCGAAGAGCGTGGTGGCTGGATCCTGGGTCCTTATGAACGCAATGCGCCTGCGCGCTTTGAATATGCGGTGCCTGACAGTTTCCGCGCAGATCTTTTCCAGCTTGATCTGGAGCGAATCGAAGAAGAATATATGTCTATGATCCACCGTATTCCGTCAAGTGAAACGGTAGGTCTGAAGGATGATTACAACGGCCCTATTTGTTACACGCCTGATGGTAACCCTCTGGTTGGGCCTGCCCCCGGACTGCGTAACATGTGGATTGCCGAAGGGTTTTCTTTTGGCATCACAGCGGCGGGTGGCACGGGATATTACCTTGCCCAGATGATGGTCGAAGGCGAAGCTGAAATTGATATGGCGAGCCTTGACCCGAAACGCTACGGCGACTGGATGACCACTGAATATGCCGCACGTAAAAACGAAGAGTGTTATGAACATGTCTATATTCTTCACCATCCTGACGAGGAACGCGAAGCCTGCCGTCCCCTTCGCACGGCACCGGCCTATGACCGACAAAAAGCGCTGGGCGCACAGTTTGGTTGTGTGAACGGATTTGAACGGCCGAATTATTTTGGGCCGCTGGATGCCAAAGATAATTTTGATCATGAGGCGCGGAGTTTTCGTCGTGGCGGGTGGTGGCAATATGCTGTGGAAGAAGCAAAGGCCATCCGTGAAGGCGTTGGTTTGATCGATGCGACAGCCTTCACCAAACATATCGTAAAGGGACCCGGTGCCACGGCGTTTCTTGATTGGTTTACCTGCAACAAGCTTCCTAAAGTAGGACGGATAAACCTGACATACGCGCTGACGTCTCATGGGACAACACGCACAGAATACACCATCGTTCGGTTTGGCGAAAACGAATATTATCTTGTCTCAGCTGGTGCATGGACAGCATATGACGGGGATTACCTGCGCAAGGCCGCAGAAGATAAAATGGGTGAATTTGGTTATATCGAAGTCCAAAACGTCACCACACAGTGGGGTGTGTTTGCCATAGCGGGCCCAAAATCGCGTGATGTTTTGAACGAAGTCATCAAAGACGGGGAGCGCTCGACTGTTTTATCCAATAAAAGGTTTCCATGGCTTTCTGCGCGAAAGATTGAATTAGGTATGTGCCCAGTCAATGCAATCCGTGTTGCGTATACCGGTGAATTGGGTTGGGAATTACATCATCCAATTGAAATGCAAAATTATCTTTTTGATCTGCTGAAAGAGGCGGGTCGGATGCACGGAATGAAACTTGTCGGCGCACGCGCGCAAAACTGGCTGCGTCAGGAAAAATCTTATCGCGCGTTTGGGAACGAACTGGGCCGCGATGCAACCCCATTAGAGGCTGACCTGCCGCGCTTTATCGATTTGAACAAAGAGTTTCACGGTAAGGCAGAGATGGAACAAATAGGCGTGCGATCCAAATGCGTGACGCTTTTGATTGATGGGCCGAAAGACGCGGATCCATGGGGGCGCGAAGCGCTTTACACAGAGGATGGAACGCGCGTCGGGCGTTTGACCTCTGGCGGATATTCGGTGGTCTTTGGAAAATCCATCGGAATGGGGTATGTGAAACCGGAACATGCTGTTGTGGGGAGAAAGCTAAAAGTCAAGATTCTCAATGATCTTTGGGATGCAGAAATCACGCAAGACAGCCCATATGATCCTCGAAATGTAGTTGTTCGCGCTGATTTTTAACGGGTTTTAGCTCTTGAGAAAGAATAATTTTGAGCCGCTGACGTATTCTTGGCCTAATGTTAATTGAGTGCAGACAACTAACATCAAAGTAAGTAAAACAGCGGTATGACAGAGATTTGGACTATCTTTATTTTTGCGCTGTCTTCCAGCGGTATTGGCCTTGACGCAAAACAGTTAACCAAACAAAGTACGGTTGGCGGACAGAATTATTTCACTAAATACGACGATTGCGAAGGCGAATTGAAAAAGCTTTTTGGGAAACTTGACTACACTGGCTACAATGCCCAATTGTTTCATCTTCCTGACAAGCAAATAACTTTGCGCGTCAAACGAAGTTCCAAGACTGATAACTATTTTTGTATTCGGCTTTTGTCCCCTAATTCTTGAGGTGAATGATTACGGGACCCCAAAAAAACTATAAGATTTAGCTGAGAGGGAAACGGTATAAATCGCGCATGGCCAAGTAAAGTCAATGAATCTTAATTTTTTATTGTTTACTTTTAAATCATTAAAGAACATTTTGTATATGAAAGCCATCATAATCGAGCAGGTCATTAGAAGTGGTGCGTGAAACAAATAAGCTAAACAATAGGGAAGTAACTATGAGACATTGGAATATAAAAACTATCACCCGAGCGTCGTGTTTGGCGGCGTCTTTAGCCATTGGTGCTGCTGTGCCAGTGTATGCGGAAAAGGTGATGAACGTGATACCGCATGCTGACTTAAAAAATCTAGATCCAATTTGGACAACAGCTTACATTTCTCGTAACCATGGCTACATGATTTACGATACGTTGTTCGCAATGGATGACAGTTTTAGCCCACAGCCACAAATGGTTGACACGTGGTCGACCTCTGAAGATGGGCTTACGTGGACTTTTGTTCTTAGAGATGGGCTCAAGTTTCATGATGGTGCATCAGTAACGGGCGAAGACGTAGTTGCTTCATTACAGCGTTGGGGAAAACGAGATGGAATGGGCCAACAGTTATTCAAAGTCATCACAAGCCTTGAAGCTTCGTCTGCTAATACAGTGACGATGAAATTGTCACAACCTTACGGTCTTGTTTTGGAGTCTATTGGAAAAATTTCCTCAAACGTACCGTTTATAATGCCTAAGCGCGTAGCTGAAACGGATGCATTTGAACAGATAACTGACTACACAGGGTCTGGACCATTCAAATTCGAATCAGATCAGTGGGTTCCTGGGAGCAAAGTTGTATATACGAAATTTGATGGATATGTTCCAAGATCTGAGCCGGCATCTGCAGCATCAGGTGGTAAAAAAGCTCTAGTCGACAAGATTGTTTGGCAATATTTTCCTGATAATACGACGGCAATGAACGCGCTCATGGCGGGAGAAATCGACTACTTTGAGTCTCCAGCGCCTGATTTAGCGCCGTTGTTGGCAGCAGATCCAAATATCACAGTTGAGGTTAATGACCCGCTTGGGAACATAGGATTCGCGCGGTTTAACCACTTGTTGCCGCCTTTTGACGATGTAGAGGTGCGTCGAGCTGCGATGATGGCCATGAAGCAAGAAGATTACCTTGCCGCAGCAATTGGTGATCCGCAGTTCTGGAAAACCTGTTATTCTGTCTTCCCTTGTGGCACTCCGCTTGCGAATGATGTTGGTTCGGACATTATGGCGACAGGAAGCATCGATGCAGCAAAAGCAGCGCTTGCTAAGACTGACTATGACGGTACGCCAGTTTTGATTATGCAGCCAACTGACGTTCCGGTTTTGTCAGCATTTTCATTGGTCACTGCGGAAAAATTGCGTAATGCTGGGTTTGAAGTAAACGTTGAAGCGATGGATTGGTCGACGTTAACCTCACGGCGTGCTTTGCGGGATCCTGTGGGTGAAGGTGGATGGAATATGTTTCATACATGGTGGATCGGTGCAGACGTAATCGACCCAATGGCTATAGCATTCTCAGGAGATCCAGATGCGGGCTGGTTTGGATGGCCAACTGACGCTGAACTTGAAGAAGCGAGAGGCCAATTTTCGAAAGCAACTTCGCTGGAGGAAAAGCAAGAGATTGGTCGCAAAGTTCAAGAACGCCTCTGGGCGATTGGTGCATCGGGGGAACTTGGACAGTTCTTTACGCCTGTTGCGTATCGCAACAACGTTAAGGGACTTATAAAGTCTCCGGTTCAATTCTTCTGGAATATGTCCGTAGAATAGAGGCACTCTAAACAAGTCGACCCGAAGATCATTCGGGTCGACATATTATGCTTTTTTAGGGTTTTGGCGCAAATGTTTGTCTACACTATTAAGCGAGCCTTGATGACAATACCTGTCATTTTAGTCGTCGCATTATTCGTTTTTTTATTGCTAAGGTTGTCGCCAGGTGATCCGGCAGCAGTGATTGCAGGTGATTATGCTACCGCAGAGGATGTGGCGCGAATTAGAGAAAAGCTTGGACTGTCAGAGCCAATTGTTGTTCAATTTGCAAGCTGGGTTGGAGCACTGTTACAAGGTGACTTTGGTACCTCGATTTTTTCAAGTAAACCCGTAACAGAGCTTATCAAGCAACGCCTAGAACCTACTCTTCTGTTGGCCTCTTGCACCATAATATTTTCTGTAATCGTCGCAGTTCCTCTAGGAACGATTGCCGCCTTTAAAGCTGGAAGCTGGACTGATAGAACAGTCATGTTGTTTTCCGTAGGGGGTTTTTCAGTACCGGTATTCGTTCTAGGTTACATACTGATCTACGTTTTTTCAATGAATCTACGCATTTTACCAGTGCAGGGTTATAAGTCTCCTTTTGAATTTGGAATGATACCTTTTTTACGGCATATGATCTTACCAACACTGACGCTTAGCGTAATATACATTGCACTGCTGGCACGTATGACAAGGGCGTCCGTAATTGAAGTTCTGGAAGAAGATTATATCCGTACGGCAAGGGCAAAGGGGCTGTCTGAAACAAAAATATTGATGAGGCATGCTTTGCGTAACGCGGCAGTCCCTATTGTTACTGTCATTGGGCTTGGTATTGCTTTGCTCATCGGGGGTGTTGTGGTTACGGAGAGCGTTTATAATATTCCAGGGCTAGGCCGACTTGTTCTTGATGCAGTTTTGGCGCGGGATTATCCCATTATTCAAGGCCTGATCCTATTCTTTAGTTTAGTTTACGTGTTGTTAAATTTGCTAATCGATCTTGCGTACACATTTTTTGATCCACGAATTAAATATTAATTTGAAAGGTTTCTGCGATGGAAAATCATGTTGAATCAAGCGCATTCGATATAGCATGGAAAAATCGTAACGTTTCGATCGGATTATCAGTACTTTTGATCATTATTGTCTTAGCCTTGATTGGCCCTATTTTTACGAAAGATCCATTTAGTTTATCCCCTATGTCTCGGCTTAAGCCACCAGGGGATTTTGGATTGTTCGGTACTGATCAATTGGGCCGCGACGTATTCAGTCGGGTTGTAAATGGGGGTCGAATATCATTGACCGTCGGGCTTTCTGTAGCTGTATTTGCTATCCTCGTCGGTACTATTTTGGGTTTGATCGCAGGTTACGTTAGAGCTTTAGATTCTATTATTATGCGCGTCATGGACGGGCTTATGGCGATCCCAGCTATTCTTCTCGCTATCGCGATGATATCTTTATCTGGAGCCAGTCTTGCGACCGTTATTGCTGCTATAGTTATCCCGGAAGTTCCCAGAGTTGTGCGTTTGGTGCGTTCTGTGGTTCTGACCGTGCGTGAAGAGCCATACGTTGAAGCTGCTATATCTGTAGGAACACCAGTGCATCTTATCATGCATCGTCATATATTGCCGAACACGATAGCTGCGCTCATCGTACAGGCCACTTATATTTGTGGATCTGCCATGTTAACGGAAGCAATTTTGGGTTTCTTAGGCGCAGGAATACCCCCAGAAATCCCATCTTGGGGTAACATAATGTCGGAAGGTCGAACTTTCTTCCAATTAACGCCTTGGATTATCTTTTTTCCAGGTATCGCATTAGCGGTGACGGTTTTGTCAGTGAACATCGTAGGTGATGGGCTGCGTGACACATTGGATCCTCGAATTGCGAGGAGCTTAAAATGAACAAGCTTCTCGAAATTAAAGGCTTAACGGTCACATTGCCAAGCAAGTCGGACAGAAAATACGCCATTAGTGATGTTTCAATTTCTGTTGAAAAAAATGAGATTCTTTGTGTTGTTGGTGAATCTGGGTCAGGTAAATCTGTAACTGCTTTTACTGTAATGGGCATTCACGACAAAAGAGCTCTTACGATTTCAAAAGGAGAAATCCTTTTTGATGGTTATGACTTGACAAAAATTGGCGAAGATCAGTTTCGGAAATTCCGAGGCAAAAAAATGGCAATGATCTTTCAAGAACCGATGACGGCGCTGAACCCTGTGATGAAAGTCGGTGAGCAAATTACTGAAATATTGGAAATTCATACGGATTTAGGTCCATCTAAAAGGAAATCCAAAGCAATTGAGGCAATGGAAAATGTGAAATTGCCTGATCCAGAAAAAATCTTCCATTCATATCCCCATGAACTTTCGGGCGGTCAAAGGCAACGCATAATGATCGCAATGGCGCTTGTTCTTGAACCTGATCTTCTCATTGCGGATGAACCTACCACGGCTTTAGATGTTACAACGCAGGCGACAATTCTGGAACTAATAAAGGAGATCCAAGTAAGGCGTGGCATGGGTGTTTTGTTCATTACTCATGATTTTGGCGTTGTTGCAGATATCGCTGATCGTGTGGTTGTGATGCAACACGGTATTGTTGTTGAACAAGACAGGGTCAATCAAATTTTGGCGCATCCGCAACATGAATACACCAAAATGCTAATCGGTAGTGTGCCCTCAATGGTACCTCCGCAAAAGAAGAGCATTGATGTTCAGGCAGTGCTAGAGTTAACAGAGATCAACAAAAGTTTTGGGAAAAGTAGCCTTTTCAGAAAAGATCGCATTGTTAACGCGGCAAATAAAGTTAGCCTCAAGGTGGCGCCGGGTGAAACCCTGGGCATTGTTGGAGAGTCGGGTTCTGGTAAGTCAACTGTTGCACGGTGTGCTATCCGACTAATAGAACCAGACTCTGGAAGCATTCTTGTCAAAGATATAGATATAGCAAAGTTGAGAGAGAGTGGACTACGTTATCTCAGACGCGAAATCCAGATTGTATTCCAGGACCCTTACAGATCGCTTAATCCGCGCCGAACTGTTGGCCAATCTATAGTAGAAGGACCCATGAATTTTGGTCAAACGGAAGAAGCGGCAGTTCGAAAAGCTAAAGAGCTCATGGAAATTGTTGGTTTAAAACCAGACACTTTTAATCGCTTTCCGCACCAATTTTCAGGAGGTCAAAGACAAAGAATTTGTATAGCTCGCGCCTTGGCAATGGAGCCATCAATTTTGATTGCAGATGAAGCCGTTTCAGCGCTCGACGTGTCAGTTCAAGCTCAAGTACTAGAGTTATTGGAAAATATTAAGAAACAGTTCTCGCTGGCTGTTTTGTTTATTACACATGATTTAAGAGTTGCAGCGCAGATTTGCGACAATATTGTTGTTATGAAGAAAGGTGCAGTAGTAGAATTCGGAAGTACTCATGAAATTTATACCCAACCAAAGCACACTTATACCCAAGCCTTGTTACAGTCGGCGCCAGGACAAAAGTATTTTTAGATATTGTTTCAATTCTATTTGCGCTATGAACATTTTTATCCAGACGTAACTTTGGCATTTACAAAAATGCATTCAATCCTCAAAAATGAAGGCGTCGCTCAGGTCATTCGAACGTTTATTTGGATAAATCTTGGAAGTCTGTTTTTGATGAATAGGTAAATATCTGTGATTACTGTTTATAAATCAAAAAAAATTCTTGCAATGGATGATAACTATCCTGATGCAACACATGTGGCGGTGCGAAATGGGTTCATAATTGGAATCGGCGGAGCTGATTGCGCCGAGGGTTGGGGTGATTATGAAATTATTGAGGATTTCAAAAACGATGTCCTTATGCCTGGCCTTATTGAAGCACATGCCCATGTCAGTGCCGGTGGTGTTTGGCGCTTCACCTATTGCGGACATTATGCGCGTGTCGATCCTGAGGGACAGGAATGGAGCGGGGTGACCACATATGACGGTCTCATTGAGCGGCTGAAAAAGGTGGCTGCAGGCATTCCTGCAGGACAGCCGGTCGTCGGTTGGGGGTTTGATCCGAGTTTTCTTGAAGGTGACCGGTTGAACCGGCGGCAACTTGATAGCGTGTCAAAAGACCATCCGGTTGTGGTCTTGCATTCCAATTTTCATGTTCTTTCTGCCAATAGCCGTGCGCTCAGCGATGCCAAGCTGCTTCAGGGAAGCAATATCGAAGGCGTGGTAATGGGTTCAGACGGGCTTGCATATGGCGAATTACAGGAATTTGCGGCGATGGCGCCTGTTATGGAACACACAGGCGTGAGTTTTAAGGACCTGTCGGATGCAGATGCCTTGCGTGCCTATGCAAAGACTGCGCAAAACTGCGGAGTAACGACCGTTGCTGATCTGCTTTCAGATCTGGATGATGCCGAAGTGAAGATGCTTGAAGAGGTCACGAGTGATGTAGGCTTTCCCGTTCGCTATGTCCCGATGATGAACGCCATGACCACTGCACCCAAAGTCGCGGCACAACGTGCAATTTCTTTACGCGCACGTTCGACCGACAAATTGGTTCTTGGCGGTGCTAAATTGTTTACTGATGGCGCAATTCAGGCCTTTACCGCGATGCTCAAAGAACCCGGATATTACAAGGGGCGTGATCAAGGCATCTGGAATATGGAGGTTTCCCATTTCAAAGAAGCCGTCAAAGAATTAAACCGTGCCGGAGTGAAAACGCATATCCATACCAACGGCGACCGCGCGTCAGAATTGGCGATCGAAGCCTATGAAGAGGCTTTGTTGGAATGCCCCAATCCTGATCTTCGCCATACGCTGGAGCATGTTCAACTTGCCGATAAATCCCAGTTTCGGAGGATGCGTGCACTGGGTTTGACAGTTAATGTCTTTGCCAATCATCTTTATTATTTTGGGGATGTACATTGGTCTACTTCGATTGGTCCGGATCGGGCTAACCGTATGGATGCCTGTAAAGATGCCGGTGCGGTATTTGATGGGCTTTTTGCCATTCACTCTGATGCGCCTGTTACCCCGATGGCGCCTTTATTTACGGCATGGTGTGCCGTGACCCGTCAAACCCAAAGCGGTCGTATTTTGGGTAATACCCAACAGATCAGTGTCAAAGAGGCGCTTTATGCCATCACAATGGGTGCGGCGTATGTTCTTAAAATGGATGATCAGCTGGGGTCTATCAGCATTGGAAAACGCGCTGATTTTGTGGCCTTGGAACAGGATCCAATGACAGTGGACCCTATGGCGCTGAAAGACATAAAAATCAAAGGAACAGTTCTTGGGGGGGCTGTCACCAGCTAACGGGACCCTGCGCATTATCTGACATCACCAAACAGATTATGGTGCGGTCCATAAGAATGAAAGCTAGAACAATGACAAAAATTGCGATTGCCGGATTTCAACATGAAACGAATACGTTTGCTCCCGGTTTTACCTCGCTCCAGCAATTCTTGGATCGCGGTGGCTGGCCTGGGCTGACTAGAGGCGAACAGATCTTTCAGGAATTTCAGGGTTTGAATATTCCAATTGCAGGATTTTTTGAAGCCTGTAACCATGACATCCATCCCATTCTTTGGGCCATGGCCGAACCCGGAGGATATGTGGCCGATGACGCCTTTGAAACGATTACTGAAGAGATCGTGAGGGGAGTGGTCGCCTGTGCTCCAGATGCGCTCTATCTCGATTTGCATGGCGCGATGGTCACACAGAATTTTGATGACGCGGAGGCTGAAATATTGCGCCGCCTGCGCGCTAAGATGGGGGATAGTTTTCCAATTGTCATCAGTTTGGATCTTCATGCCAATATCAGCCCCGCCTTGTTCGATCTTGCCGATGCGATTGCGATTTACCGCACCTACCCCCATGTGGATTTTGCCGAAACGGGTGCGCGTGCGGCGGTGCTTTTGGATCATGTTTTGGAGGGGTCTCTTTTCAAAGCGTTTCGCCAAATTCCTTTTCTGATGCCCATCACTGCCCAATCAACCCATCATGAACCGGCAAAATCGCTCTATGCGGCTTTGCCCGATGTTCCAGCTGTCTCTGTTGATATTGCCATGGGCTTTCCCCCTGTGGATATTCCCGATTGCGGTCCCTGTGTGGTGGCTTATGCCACTACGCAAACGCAGGCTGACGAAGATGTGGAAACTCTTACACGTCAGTTCATTGCCGCTGAACCGGAATTTGACGCAAAACTGATGAGTGCAGCCGCGGCTGTGGAAAAGGCCACCAACCTGCCCGGTCCTGTGATCATTGCCGATCCGCAAGACAATCCGGGTGCTGGGGGAACGGGGGACACGACTGGCATTCTGCGGGCTTTGGTCGATGCAAATGTTTCTGATGCGATTTTGGGATTGCTTTTTGATCCCATATCCGCAGCCAAAGCACATGAAGCAGGCGTGGGAGCCCAGATCTCTGTTTCCCTCGGAGGCGCATACCGACAATATTCCGAACCTTTTTCCTGCAGGGTTTCGGTGGTTGCAATCACCGACGGGATTTTTCGCTGCACGGGTCCGATGTTTGCCGGTAATCTTGTTGACCTTGGAAAAATGGCGCGCCTTAGGATCGAAAATACGGGGATCGAAGTCGTTGTGAATTCGAACAAATGTCAGAACTTGGATCAGGAATTTTTCCGCAATGTAGGTCTTGAGCCAAAGGATCATAAGATCATTTGCGTCAAAAGCGCCGTTCATTTTATGGCTGATTATCAGCGTGTGACAGATCAAATTCTTTTTGCTGTCTCAGATGGCGCAAATCCCTGTGACCTGTCCAGCATTCCCTACACGCGTCTTAGGGCTGGTCTGCGCTATTAAAGGGTTTAGGCCGCAAATTGGAAAATTTGCCTAAGGGATCGGTCACATACCCGTTTTCAAATCGCGCGATTGGGGCAGTTTCAGCGCCATTAGTAAAAGACCGGCTGTCAGGCCGACTATCGCGCCCCAACTTGTCAAAGGCATCTGTTCAGAAAGCAATATCACGCCAAGAAGCGCCCCAAACCCTGGCACGATTGCCATAAAGGCGGCCGTCACATCCGCGCCGGCTGTTTTTGAGGCATGGGCAATAAACACCAGCCCGACGAGATTTGGGAGAAGCCCCTGATATATGCTCTGTAAAATAACAAGCGATATTTCGGTCGTTGCAAATCCACTCGGCAAAAAGAAATACCAAACGGGGACATAAATGACCGCATTCACAACAGATCCGCAGAAAAAGATATCCAGCGTCTTGATGTTCCAAAGCCGCGAAAGGGTCACAAAAACAGCAAAACACAAACCTCCAAAAATAAAACAAAGATCCCCAATCCAGCTTTGTGCCAGCATCAAACCTGACGCCCCGAACCCTAGAACTGCGGAAGACACAATGATCAAAGCCGCCCCTGCCAATTTTCGGTATTCAATGGCGGTATTTAATAAAATCGCTCCCAAAATAAGGGTCATTATAGGGACAGGTCCGTTCATAAAGACCCCTCCATGCGCAGCTGGTGCAAAAATAAACCCCGAAAAGACCGTCAAAATGTAAAGTGGACCCAGCAAGAACGTGAGGATCACGATACGCTGAAGCGGCAAATTCTTCCAAGCTTTGAAAAATATAACAAACGGCAAAGCAACAACAGCCGAGATCCCATAGCGCAGAGCAGCGAGGTCATAAATTGTGAGCGTTGATGTTGCCCCGATCCGGCTGACAATCAACCAAAAAGCCCAAATGCAGACAACCATCGTGCAAGCCAGATAACCAGAACGTGGCGAACTTAAAAACGCACCCATGGGCCCTCCTCATTTGGGACTGCGACGCGACACCCTAGGATGCTTCCCGATATTGTTCTAGTTCTATTTTGAGCTGTCTTTGCTCATTCTATGTTACCCTCGCGGCCGCCCGTTCCCGCAGAAAGATATAATAATTGACGCCCACGATCACGGCCGTTCCTAATAAAAATTTCGCTGTGATCACTTCGTTGAAAAAAACCACCCCCACCAGAACACCGATCGGGATTGCGATGTAATGCAATGGCGCGAGTGCAGACGCTTCGGCATAACGATGACTTTGCGCGAGAAAAAACTGTTGAAAACTTGCTAGAACGCCGATCAATGCCAGAATGAGGCCGGTGGAGAATCCGGTTTGTTCGGCGGGGGGTATAGGAGCTTGATCCGGAAAAATGGCCCATAAAACCGCTGAAAAAATAACACCCGCACTATTGTACCAAATTGCTGTCGAAATCGTTGCGTCACTTTTTCCGAGCATTCGGATGTAAACAAACATGAGACCGGCAAAAAATGCCCCGCTCAATGCATAAAGCGTTCCAAGTAAACTGACCTCAGCATCCAACGGGAGCAATAGTACCAAGACCCCGCCAAACCCGCAGATCACAGCGATAATTCTGCGCGGCCCGACGGTTTCTTTGCCAATGAGAAAAGATAATATGGCAATGAAAATTGGCATCGTATTGCTAAGCGCGGTCGCAAGGCTGATATCAATATGTGCGATGGCCAAAAACCAAAGACTTAACCCCATAAATCCAAAAATTGATCGCAATATTAGAATATGGATGTTGTTTATCAGAAGAAAATTGGGACCACGCGACCATCGCCCATAAAGGACCAGAAGAGGTAAACACAAAAGATATCTGTAAAAAACAATCTCAAAAATTGCCATGCTTGGTTCAAGGAGCTTTACAAAACTCGCAATTGCAAAGGACAATAACAATTCGCTGACCAGATAAGCCGCCCCTAACATAAGGTTTTCTGATTTGTCCTCTGGCATCTTAGATCGCCTCTCACGTGGCGCAACTTCAGCACAATTCTGCGATTGTGCAAGCCTTGATTTAGAGCGCGGATCACCCGCCGCAGATATTTTGTAATTGGATCCAGTTTCCGTCTTGCAGACTGGGCGCAAAGTCAATGCCTGCCAACCCATCAGCCTCGATCAACGCAAAGGTTTTTTCGCCCGTAACATCGAGCGCATAGGCAAAGGGTGTGAGGCGAAGGCGTTTTTCGTGGAAGCGCGGGATCAGTGTTTCAAAATTCAAAGACGTTTGAGGTTTTATGAGCAAGTCTTTTGAATAGGCGCGCAGTTTCTCTGCAGGTAAACTGCCTGTTGTAACCAAACGGAATGTTGCAAATGTCCCCGCATAATTCAGAATATCTTTGAAGATTTCGTCGTTTTCGTAGCGGAGCTGTTCTGCAATTACAAAGCCGGCCAAGACATCCGGATCTTCGAAATCCTCTACCAGATCACGGCTGATCAGTATCAAATTCCCTGGTAGGTGAATCGTCTGGTCGAGCCCGGTAGGCAGGACAAAAAGTGATCCTTTCCCACCGATGGTCTTTTGCCCGAGCAGAGTAAGCGCATTATTTGCGAATGCGGAATTACAAGGCTTTCCGCTGAAATCAGTGATATAATTCAGTAATTCCAGCCCGATCTCTTTTTGTTTGATCGGAGGCACGACCCGAAATGCGTAATTTTTTACCGCTTGGGGAAGCCAAAAAACCGCGAGGCCGACAAGTGCGGATAGAATGCCCAGCGTGATCAAAATTCGAAGTCGTCCCGGCTTAGGACGTCTCTTTTCAATGACCCGTTGAAGCCGTTCGATGGCTTCAACCATCTCGCTTTCACGTTCAGAGAGTTCCAGACGTTCATCAGGATCTCCGTCAGGGAAAAAAACGGCTGGGAAACGTCCCGGATTGTCACGCGCAACTGCAGCCAAGGACCAATGTGCCAGCGGCCGGTCCTGTGTGTCGGTAATCGTCAGCGTCGCGTGGCCCACCGAAACAATCACATTGCGATGCTGGCTTTCAGCATTTTGCCGCCAGAGCCCTTCAGCCTCAATCCGGGCATATTTGTCTAAGGCGGTCATCTATGCATAAGAGCTTGCTCTGGGGTTTCAGATTGAACGGGTCCCTGCCCATAAAAGACTAGTCCAGATTTTTTGCAACCCCACGGAGTTCAAATTTCTGGATTTTGCCGGTTGAGGTCTTGGGAAGCTCTTGGAACACGACACGCTTGGGGGCTTTAAATCCGGCAACTTTGCTGCGGGCAAATTGGATAATATCCTCTTCGCTCGCAGATTTGCCGTCTAAAAGTTCCACAAAGGCACATGGCACTTCCCCCCATTTTTCATCCGGCTTGGCAACCACAGCACAAAGTGAGACCGATGGATGTGCCATGAGCACGCCTTCGATTTCCACAGAGCTGATGTTTTCGCCGCCTGAAATGATGATATCCTTGGCGCGGTCTGCGATCTGAAGGTAGGTGTCGGGATGTTGCACGGCAATATCACCCGAATGGAAATATCCACCGGCAAAGCTTTCTTCGGTCGCCTCTTGGTTCTTCAGGTATCCTTTCATCACGCAATTACCGCGGATCATTATCTCGCCCTGCGTTGCCCCATCCATCGGAACCTGCTGCATGGTTTCGTCCATCACGGTGATATGTTCCATCATCGGGAATGCCACGCCTTGGCGCGCCTTGGCGGCAGCGCGATCGGCACCTTCAAGCGTGCCCCAGCGTGCCTCATCCCAAGTACATTCGGTGACATGCCCATAGGTTTCGGTCAGCCCGTAAACCTGTGTTACGTTAAAACCAAGCGTTTCGATTTTGGCAAGCGTTGGCGGGGCGGGGGGGGCGCCTGCTGTGAACACCTCTACCGTATGATCGAATGCACGCCGTTCTTCTGGTTTGGCATTAACAATCATATTAAGCACGATGGGTGCGCCGCCAAAATATTTTACACCCTCATCGGCAATGGCATCATAGATCGCACGTGCCGTAATGTCGCGACAACAGACAAGCGTGCCACCCAAGAGCGGCATCATCCATGTGTGGTTCCAGCCGTTGCAGTGAAAAAGCGGCACGATTGTCATGAACACTGGATTGAGCGTCATGCGCCAACTGATCACAGTTCCCATTGTCATCAGATATGAGCCACGATGGTGGCTGACCACACCTTTGGGTCGTCCTGTCGTGCCCGAGGTATAATTCAGCGCAAGGCTTTCCCATTCATCCTCAGGCATAATCCAGCTGAAATCGGGATCACCCGTTTCAAGAAGATCTTCGTAGGTTTGATATTTCCCACTCGCAGGGAAACCCGCTGCTGCATCAGGGACTTCGATAATCTTGGGTGCGTCCCCATTCATCTCTTCGCAGGCGGCCTCAGTGAGGGACAAGAATTGTGTGTCCGCTAGTACCACTTTGGCCTCTCCGTGGTCAAAGATATAGGCGACCGTATCCACATCAAGCCGCACGTTGATGGTGTTCAATACCGCAGCACAGGCTGGAACGCCAAAATGCGCTTCGGCTTGCGCAGGGATATTTGGCATTAGTGTGGCGACAACTTCACCCGGTGCAACACCCATCTTTTGCAAGGCAGAGGCAAGGCGCGTTGCGCGTTCATAGTATTGTGCATAAGTTTTGCGATGTGCCCCGTAAACAACAGCCAAATGGTTGGGAAAAACTGTTGACGCGCGCCGCAGATGCGATAATGGCGTCAAAGGCACATAATTTGCGGCGTTTTTTCCAAGCCCAGTTTCGTCGCGCAACCAACCCATGTTTTTTCTCCCGAAGAATCCAGTTATCGTGTCGTATTCGGAATAGATGTAACGCTGTCAACAGGCAAAGAAAAGTCATGCAAGGAAACCTTTCCACCAACGGGCGCGCCTCTGCGCTGACAATGATTGCTGCGATGGCAGTTATTGGTATCATTGACAATTACATCTCTCGGATTGCCGAATTTTTGAGCATTTGGCAGTTTTTGGCGGTGCGTGCAGTCTTTGCCATTCCTTTTGTCGCCTTGTTGTCCTTCTTAGGTGTGGGCAGTTTGCGACCAAAGAGGCTTTGGGCGGTCTTTGTACGGAGCCTTTTAATTGCTGTGGCGATGTTGTTTTATTTTTCCTCACTCAGTTTGTTGAGTATGGCACAAGGGCTTGCAGGGCTTTTTACCTCCCCTATTTTTGTCCTGTTGATCAGTATTTTATTACTAAGACAGCGCATAGGGCCCATTCGTATTGTCGCTGTTGGGATTGGATTTTTAGGTATTATTTTGGTGCTTGAGCTGGATTTCATGCGTCTTAATTGGTTGAGCATCCTCCCCATTTTCGGTGGGATGTTCTACGCGGCTGGATCTGTTGCGACGCGTCAACTGTGCGAAGGGGAAAGCACGTTGTCGATGTTGCTGATGTTGCTATGCATCCAATTCACAATGGGAAGCGTTGCGCTTTATTACATCTCTTTGACTCCCGCAGAAGTTCTTCCTGGGGTGGAGGGATACCTCAGTCGTGGGTGGGTTTGGCCCATCGATGATGCAGTCGGGTATATAATTTTGCAGGCCTTTGGATCTGTCATTGGAATAGGCTTGATTATACGGGCCTATCAGATCGGAGAGGCCTCTTACGTGGCGGTCTATGAATATTCCATCTTCATCTTCGCCCCGCTCTATGCGTGGATTGTATTTTCCGAAGCGTTGACTGCGGCGCAGTTCATCGGCATTTGCCTGATTGCGGCGGCAGGGGTTCTTATTGCGCTTAGATCGTCGTAAGCGTTCTCGCTCAACCCCGCCACCGGCGTGCGAATTTACGCATCGGTGACGGGATAGGATGAATTCAGGCCGCGTTTTCCGCGTTTGAGAACCGACCATAAAAGCTTTGCCCTTTATCTCCCATATCCCGCAAAAGATCAGGGCAGGCAAAGCGATCCCCATAAGAGGCTTGAAGTTCGTCACAGCGCGCCGCGGCATAAGGGCTTCCCAGAATATCAAGCCAGCTAAGCGGGCCACCTGACCATGGGGCAAATCCCCAGCCAAGGATAGCGCCCACATCGCCTTCGCGGATGTCCATTAACACGCCCTCTTCAAGCGCGCGCACTGCTTCAAGCGCTTGGGCGAACATCAAACGGTGTTGGACATCAATCAAATCAGGTTGGGTCTCCAAAAGAGGATAGCGATCTCCGAGACCTTCCCAATACCCAAGCCGTTTTCCACTTTCGTCGTATTTGAAAAAACCAGCCTTGGCTTTTCGTCCGATCCGCCCGCCGCCTTCCATCCAGAAAATCACATCATCTACCGCCCCGTCGGGATAGGCATTGCCCATCGCGGCCTTTGTGGCGCGCGCGATTTTTGCACCGAGGTCAATTGAGGTTTCATCGACAAGCTGCAATGGCCCGACAGGGAAGCCCAGCATCCGCGCCGCGTTGTCAACCAAAGCTGGTGCAATGCCTTCGGACACCATCCGGATGCCTTCGTTGATATAGGGAATGATGCAGCGGTTTGCATAAAAGAACCGCGCGTCATTCACAACGATCGGTGTTTTACGGATCTGGCGCACGTAATCCAGCGCCTTGGCGACCGCGCGGTCACCGGTTTCTTTGCCCTTGATAATCTCTACAAGCATCATGCGTTCGACCGGCGAAAAGAAATGGATGCCGATGAATTGCTCTGGCCTGACGCTTGATTTTGCAAGATCGCTGATCGGAAGCGTTGAGGTGTTTGAGGCAAAAATACAGGTCTCAGGGATAACCGCCTCAACCGCTTTGGTGACGGTGGCTTTGATTTCAGGGTCTTCGAACACCGCTTCGATGATGAGATCTGCATCTTTCAAGGCCGCGTAATCTGTGGTGGCAGTTATACGGGACAATAGCGCCTCTTTCTTTTCGCTCGTGGCTTTGCCCCGCTTGATGCCCGTGTCCATGTAGGCTTCTGAATAGGCTTTGCCTTTGTCCGCGGCCTCTTGGCTTTGGTCAATCAAGACCACATCAATGCCAGCCTGGGCAGAGACAAGCGCGATGCCTGCGCCCATCATCCCCGCACCCAGAACTCCAACTTTTTTTACAGATTGATCGGCAACTTCAGCCGGTCTGACCGCCCCTTTTTCAAGCGCCTGTTTGTTGATGAAAAGACTGCGGATCATCGCAGCTGAGGAGGGGTTCATAATCACGTTGGTAAACCATCGCGCCTCAACCCGCAGGGCTGTATCAAAGGGAACAAGCGCGCCTTCGTAGACAGCAGAGAGCAAAGCTTTGGCAGCAGGAAAGGCCCCTTGTGTTTTGCCGTTGACCATCGCAGAGGCTCCTACAAAAGTAAGGAATCCCGCGGGATGATACGGGGTCCCGCCCGGCATTTTATAGCCGCGCGCATCCCATGGCTTTACCAAATCGGCATCCCCCGCTGAAAGCACCCAAGCACGCGCATCCGCCATGGGATCATCGCTCACCTCATCAATCATGCCAACGGATTTTGCCTTATCGGGGGAAAGCGATTTTCCCTCTAGCAGGTAAGGGGAGGCCCCCATCGCCCCCAATTTGCGCACCAATCGCGTGGTGCCACCCGCGCCTGGGAAAAGACCCACGAGAATTTCGGGAAACCCGATTTTTGCCTTTGGATTATTTGCGGCAAAGATGCGGTGCGTGGACATGGGGAGTTCCAGACCGATCCCCATTGCCGTCCCCGGCAGAACGGCCGCCACAGGTTTACCGCCCTTTTTGGTTTTGAAATCCATGCCGGCCAGTTCGATTTTGCGCAACACGCCATGCATTTGCATAATGCCCTCAAAGACGCCTTTGGCCGGATTGTCGCCTGCGGCGGCTTTCATTTGTGCGAGAACATTAAGGTCCATTCCACCGGCGAAATCTTTTTTCCCGCTGGTGATGATGATCCCTTTGACGGCCTCATCGCCCAATGCGTCATCCACCAATGTGTCAAGATGCAGGAGCGCCTCCATATTCAGCACGTTCATGGATTTGCCCGGGCAATCCCATGTGATGGTGGCGATGCCCTCGCCGTCTTTGGTCATTGTAAAATCGGTTGCGGTGGATTCAGTCATGTTTTGCTCCAGAGTCAAAAGGGCGGCCATCGGCATGGGTATGCCGGCGCGCGTCACCGTCTTTGTGGGAAATAAGATCATGATCAGGGTAATGGATCACGTCTTTGGTTTTACGTGTGCCAATGGTCAGGTAAGACGCTTTGGCGGTGCTTCGGTTTTCAAGGTGATGGCCAACAGGATGACCCGCGGGCCAACAGGCAACATCACCTGCCTTCATTAGCGTTTCGGTCTCTTCGACAAGAACCACTTCGCCCGAAAGCATATAGATCATCTCGTCTTCGGTTTCGTGCCAATGATGCAACGAAGAATGCGAGCCGGGCGGTAACACTTCGATATGCACTCCAAACTGGCTCAGCCCTCCTGCCTCACCCAGAACGCTGTATTCGTATTCCCCAAGCGCCACCCCCAAAACAGGATGTGGAGCAGAAGGTTCTGTTTGCAGCGGCGGCACCACGATTTTAGGCATTAGACGCGCTCAATAATCGTGGCAGCGCCCATGCCGGAACCAATACAAAGCGTTGCAAGTCCGGTTTCCTTATCGCTGCGTTCCAACTCATCCAAAAGCGTGCCAAGAATAATGGCGCCCGTTGCACCAAGTGGATGGCCCATGGCAATTGATCCACCGTTTACATTCACCTTTTCATGATCAACACCAAAGGCCTGCTCAAAGCGCAACACAACGCTGGCAAAGGCTTCGTTCACCTCAAAAAGATCAATATCGTTGATTTTCATGCCGCTTTCGCGCAGGATTTTTTCTGTGACGGGAATAGGGCCTGTCAGCATGATCGTCGGGTCAGAGCCGATTTTCGCAGTAGACCTGATGCGCGCGCGGGGTTTGAGACCATATCTTTCGCCAAATTCTTTGTTGCCGATCAACAAGGCCGCCGAGCCGTCCACAATGCCTGAACTGTTGCCGGCGTGGTGAATGTGATTGATCCGCTCCAGATGGGGGTATTTCATTAAAGCCACTTTATCAAAGCCCGGCATGACCTCCCCTTGATCTTTGAAAGAGGGTTTTAAGGCGCCAAGCGACTGCATATCGGTGCCCGGGCGCATGAATTCGTCGTAATCAAGAATTGTGAGCCCATTGATATCTGTGACAGGCACGATGGATTTGGAAAACCGGCTGTCATCCCAAGCGGCTTTCGCGCGTCTTTGACTTTCAACGGCCAATTCATCGGCGGTGTCGCGGCTAAACCCGTATTCTGTGGCGATGATATCGGCACCAATCCCTTGGGGAACAAAATACTGATCAAAGGTAAAAGAAGGATCGACGGCGACCGCGCCGCCATCGCTGCCCATGGGAACACGGCTCATGCTTTCCACACCACCTGCGATATACCCATCGCCTGCGCCTCCGCGTACTTGGTTCGCCGCCAAGTTCACAGCCTCAAGCCCTGAGGCGCAAAAGCGATTGACTGAAAGACCCGGAATGCTCTCGTCCAGATCAGAGGCCAAAACCGCAGAGCGCGCCAAACAGGCGCCTTGTTCGCCAACTTGCGTGACATTGCCCCAAATCACATCCTCTACGGCGTGACCGTCAAGGCCGTTGCGCTCTTTGATCGCGTTTAGCGCCGTGGTTGACAGGCGAAGTGCGGTGACTTCGTGCAGGCTTCCATCCGCGCGTCCCTTTCCGCGGGGGGTGCGAACGGCATCATAAATATAAACGTCTTTCATGGTTGCTCCTTTACGCGCGATCGGCTGGGCTGCCGGGCATGAGGTCATATGGGGCCTTCCAGCCCTGTGTTGAAGAAATGTTCGTGAGCCAACGGTTGATATTAGGCCAGTCAGAACGGTCAAATCCGAATTCTTCGGGATAAAACAGATACCCGCAGCAGGTCATATCGGCGTGGGTGATTGAACGGCCCACCAAAAATTCACGTCCGTCCAATGCATCGTTCAAAACGCGATAGGCGACTTTCAAACGACTTTGGTTGAATTTGATCACAGCATCAGGGCGATGATCTTCAGGAACAAAGTTCATCAGATATCGCGTCATTCCGATTGTGGTTGAAAACTTGCTGTTGTCCCAAAGGATCCAACGCAAAATGTCTCGTTTTTCAGCCTCTGTTTCTCCCCCATGGCGGCCGGTTTTTTCCGCTATGTAAGATTGGATAACGCCCGATTGGCTGAGTTTGATTTCTTTATCGACCAAGACCGGAGCTTCGCCCATGTTGTTGATGTCCTTCCGATAGGCCTCTGTTCGGGTTTCTCCATTGAAAAAATCTACAAAAACTGGCTGCCAGTCACATCCCGCCAACTCAAGTGCAAGAGCTGCTTTGTAACTATGTCCGCTTTCGCCAAAACAATATAATTTCATATTTTTTCTCCGCGTCGAAGTTCAATGGTTTTTCAGGGTCCGGATTATTTGAGTATTTTTACAAAGAAAAAGTCAAAAAGTTACCGAATATTAAACTTTACCTTTCAGCCTGAAATAGCGCAACAGGCTGGAGAGCCGATGGGCGTCAAAGGAAAAGTCGCGTCTGTGATCGGCCTCTGGACCGACTCGCAGGCGCGCATTTTTTCTTTGTGTAAATACTCCCGCCGGAGGCATGGGAACGTCCCTTCTTTCGCTGGGTTAAAGGTTGCGCGCGATCAGTTCTTTCATGATTTCGTTGGTTCCGCCATAAATCCGCTGCACGCGGGCGTCGGTCCACATTTCCGCGATAGCATATTCCTGCATGAATCCATAGCCGCCATGGAGTTGCAAACAATCATCAAGCACTTCGCCTTGTGTGTCAGTAAGCCAATATTTGCACATTGCCGCCTTTTCCACAGTCAATTCTCCGCTCAAGTGCTCTTCAATACAATTATCGAGAAACGCGCGCGCAACCATGGTTTTGGTTTTGCATTCGGCGAGTTTGAATTTGGTGTTCTGGAACTGCAAAATTGGTCCACCAAATGCTTCGCGTTCCTTACAATAGGTGATTGTGCGTTCAATCGCCCCTTCCATGGCACCCACGGCACCGCAACCAATGATCAGACGTTCCTGAGGCAGTTGTTTCATCATCTGATAAAATCCCTGACCTTCTTCTCCACCCAAAATATTGTCCGGCGCAATTTCAATATTGTCGAAAAAGAGTTCAGAGGTATCGGCGACCTTAAGACCGATTTTATCCAGATTGCGGCCACGCGTGAATCCTTCGGCGCCATCCGTTTCCAAGATGATAAGAGACGTTCCTTTTGCCTTTTCCTGCGGATTGGTTTTGGCTGCGACGAGAATGATGTTGGCATGTTGCCCATTGGTGATAAAGGTCTTTTGCCCGCTAAGACGATAGGCATTCCCATCCTTTAAAGCTTTTGTTTTGATCGCCTGAACATCGGAGCCCGCTGAGGGTTCTGTCATCGCGAGGGCGCCGACCAGCTCCCCTGTGACCATTTTGGGTAGAAGGCGTTTTTTCTGCTGCTCGGTTCCATAGGCGAGGATGTAATGCGCCACAATGCCTGAATGAATGCCTTGTCCCCAGCTCGCAAGGTTGGCGCGGCTACCTTCTATGAGAATGGCTGCTTCGTGTCCAAAATCACCACCGTGTCCACCGTATTCCTCTGGGATGGACGGGCACAACAGACCGAGCTCCCCCGCTTGACGCCAGGTGTCCCGGTCCATCTCGCCCTGTTTGCGCCAGCGTTCAAAGTGGGGTGACCATTCTTCAGCGATAAATTTCGCCGTCATTTCGGACAACATCTGGTGTTCGTCTGTCATCCAGTTGGATTTCATCAGTCCCATGTTTTGGATAACCTTTCTGGGTCAAAAATTGGCGGCATCAAGCGCCATGACAGGGTCTGCGCCGGATTCTATGCGTTTGAGGTGCAGCGCGGTCGCGGGTAGTTGACGGAGCATATAATACCGCCCTGTTGCGATCTTTGTCTCATAAAACGCAGCGTCATCTGCGCCTCTTGCCAGTGCATCGTAGCTCGCCTTGGCCATGCGCGCCCACATCAGACCGAGACAAACATGCCCAAACATATGCATGAAATCATAAGACCCAGCCAAGGCATGATTAGGGTTCTTCATTCCGGCTTCCATAAAATACATCGCGCCTGCCTGAAGATCTTTGCCCGCCTGTTTCAATGGATCAAGAAAGTTCTGGTCAAAGGATGCATGTGTCCCTTTATTTTCGGAAGCAAAGTTACGCAGCAATTCAAAAAATGCCATGACGTGTTTGCCACCGTCCTGCCCCAATTTTCGCCCCACGAGGTCAAGCGCCTGAACGCCGTTTGCGCCCTCATAAATCATTGCAATTCGGGCATCGCGGGCAAATTGTGACATGCCCCATTCTTCGATATATCCGTGCCCTCCGTAGACCTGTTGTGCCTGAATACACATGTCAAACCCCTTATCTGTCAAAAACCCTTTGATGACAGGCGTAAGCAGACTGATTAAACCATTGGCGGACTGATCATTCAGACGGTGGTGGCGGTCAATAAGGTGCGCGCCCCACAATGTGAACGCGCGCGCGCCTTCGACAAAGCTCTTTTGATCCATCAAACTGCGCCGGATATCGGGATGGACGATCAAAGGATCCGCAGGGCCATTTGGATTTTTGGCTTCAACGACACAGCGCCCTTGGAGACGGTCTTGCGCATAATCCAGAGCGTTTTGATAGGCGACTTCGGCCTGTGCATATCCTTGTATACCGACGCCAAGTCGCGCTTCGTTCATCATTGTAAACATTGCGCGCATGCCTTTATGCGCTTCTCCCACGAGATAACCGGTCGCCCCGTCATAATTCATAACGCAGGTCGCATTGCCGTGTATTCCCATTTTTTCTTCGATTTTGCCAACGGATAAGGCGTTACGCTGACCAAGGCTGCCATCTTCGTTGACCAAGTATTTTGGGACAATAAAAAGTGACACCCCTTTGATCCCTTCAGGGGCACCATCAATTTTAGCAAGCACAAGATGAATGATATTTTCCGCCAAATCATGTTCGCCGGCCGAGATGAAAATCTTTTGTCCTCTTATTGCATAGGACCCGTCAGTCTGTGGGGTGGCTTTGGTCCGCATCAGACCCAGATCTGTGCCGCAATGGGGTTCGGTCAAATTCATGGTACCGGTCCATTCACAGCTGACCATTTTCGGGAGATAGGTTTTTTTCTGCTCTTCTGACCCATGTGCATGGATTGCAGAATAGGCGCCATGGGTCAGGCCCTGATACATGCTAAAAGCCATATTCGACGAGGAAAACATCTCTGTCACAGCGCTTGCAAGCACAAACGGTATGCCTTGCCCGCCAAATTCAGGATCGCAGTCAAGCCCAGGCCAGCCGCCAGATTTCACTTCTTCAAAGGCGTCCTTGAACCCATGCGGCGTACGCACAATTCCATTTTCCAGTACACATCCCTGAACATCACCAATTGTGTTTAATGGCGCGAGGACCTCTTCACAGAGTTTTCCGCTCTCATTCAATACAGCAGAGACGAATTCTTCATCTAGGTCTTCGTAGCCCGGAATATTTGATCCCGCCACATCGAGGACATCTTGTAAGATAAAACTTATATCTCTTACGGGTGGGGTATAACGTGGCATTTGTCCCTCTTATTCGTTTGAAATTTGTGCCTGTATGCCATCCTCTGAGGGCGGCAATGAATTGATTAAATTTTCGCCCCATTTGATCTGTTCGCGTAACTCTTGGATCACCTCGCTAAGGTCATCCCGTTTCTGAATAAGATCAGCGAGCCGTTCTTGGGCGATTTGATAGGTTTTGATCATTTGGGGATTTTGCGGGCCGCCAGAGCGGTAAAGATCCAAAAGCTGGCGGATTTCTTCAAGTGAAAAGCCATATCGTTTTCCGCGAACGATCAGCTTCATTCTCGCGCGGTCTCTTTTCCCGAACAGACGTTTTTGTCCAATACGAAGGGGGAACAAAAGTTCTTTGGCTTCGTAAAACCGAAGTGTTCGGGCGGATACGTCGAATTCGTCACACATTTGACGAATAGTCAGAAATGTTTCATCGGTCATACGCGTTCTCATATTATGCGCGAAATACGCATCTGAGTCAGCAATACAGAAATTTTAAAGTTTACGTAAGTTGAACGTTGCGTCAACTTTTTGTGCTGGTTGTTGCAGAGTTTGCAGTATTCTTATTAACGATCTCAACACTCTTGATGCGCAATTCTTTCAGTTCTTCAATGGTTTGCGCCAATTGAACTTGCTGCTCTTTAAGTTCAATGATTTTTCGCTCGGCCAAATCATTAAAGACTTGCATCTGGGCAACAGTGCCTTTTTCATCGTAAATTTCGAGCCACTGTCGCAGTTCTTCGAGAAGAAATCCAAATTTGCGCCCCCTTAGAATCAGGGTCATCCGTGCAACTTCGCGGGGTCCATAAAACCGTGACCGCCCCTCTCTTTGAGGCTGCAAAAGTTCGATATACTCATAATACCGCAAGGTGCGCGGTGTTACCGCAAACTTGGCGCACATTTCTTTAAAACTGAGTTTTGTTTCTGTCATTCATCTTCCCTCTTGGCATCAAATTAAATCGAAGATTACGGAAGAGCAACCGTGGCACTTGCGGTTTACTGTCAAAGGGACGCATAGTGCTCAAAATTTTGGGAGATCAATTTTGGTTATCGATAATAAATCACAGGCGCGCCAGTTTATGGAGGCTATTCCCCACGCCAAAGAACTTGGAATTTGGTTTGAGTCGATTGGTCAGGGCGTCGTGGAAATGCATATGAATTACGATGAGCGATTTATCGGAGACCCCAGAACCGGTGTGATTCACGGCGGTGCAGTTTTTGCATTATTAGATACCTGCTGTGGTGCGGCTGTCATCAGTCATCCCGAACAAAAAGGATTAACTGCAACTATTGATTTACGCGTGGATTACATGCGCCCTGCAAAACCTGGTCAAACAATCCGTGCAAAAGCGACCTGTTACAACGTGACCCGAAGCGTGGCATTTGTGCGTGCTGTGGCACTGGATGATGATGATGACCGGCCCGTGGCGACGGCCTCTGGTGCCTTTGTGGCGGGGACGTAAGCATGATTAAACCGCGTCCGGAACCGGTTCAGGTCATAAAACAACGCCGAGACGAGGCACTTGGGGCATTGGTCAGTTCAATCCCCTATATCCAGTTTTTGGGGGTCAGCTTTGATCGAAGAGGCGATGAGCTAACAGCGATTATGCGTTACAGCGATAAGCTTATTGGCAATCCCGGGTTACCGGCGCTGCACGGGGGCGCTATTGCCGCCTTTCTTGAAATATCAGCCGTGATTGAACTGAGCTGGTCGAGTCTTTGGAAAGAAATTGAAACACCCTCTGACGCAGCGCAAGGCACCTCAATCCTGTCTCAGATAGAATTGCCCAAAACGATTGATTTTACAGTGGATTATCTGCGTTCCGGTCTGCCACGTGATGCCTACGCACGTGCGCGCGTGACGCGTTCCGGGCGGCGGTATGCGTCTGTTTTTGTTGAGGCTTGGCAAGATAACCGTGATCGTATGTTTGCACAGGCAACAGGTCATTTTTTGACGCCCAAATCATTGACAGCCGCGAAAGGCAGCGTGTCCTAAATGGAAATCACCCACCGGCGTATTTTAAAGATTGCCTTTCCAATTGTGCTTGCGAATTCGACGGTGCCGCTCCTTGGGGCGGTGGATACCTTTGTTGTGGGTCAAATCGCATCCCCCATTCCCATTGGTGCGGTCGCCATAGGGTCGCTCGTGATCAGCGTCTTTTACTGGTTTTTTGGGTTTTTGCGGATGGGAACCACTGGGCTGACATCGCAAGCGGTGGGGGCAGGGGACCATGACGAGGTTGCAGCACTTTTGACCCGCGTTCTGTTTGCGGGATTTTTGGCCGGGGCTGGTATTCTCATCTTTCAGTGGGCGCTCTTTTATGGGGCTTTTGTTCTTTCGCCTGCGTCCGTCGAGGTGGAGGAGCTGGCGCTAGAATACCTTGGCATTCGTATTCTTACGGCGCCTGCTGCCATTGCTCTTTTCGGGTTGAACGGTTGGCTCATTGCGCAGGAGCGCACCAAAGACGTTCTTTATTTGCAACTGCTTATGAATGGATTGAATGCAGGATTGGACCTGCTGTTTGTTCTGTCCTTGGGGTGGGGGGTTCAGGGTGTGGCAATTGCCACGGCTCTGGCTGAAATCACCGGGCTTTTCTACGGTCTGTTTATTTGTAGAAAGACCCTCCTTAGTGCCGCTGCGCGGGCTTGGGGCGTGGTCTTTGATCGGGTGAAACTCAAACGCATGTTCGTTGTGAATGGCGATATTATGCTGCGTACCATGATGCTAGAGGTCATTTTTGTTTCTTTTACCTTCATCGCCGCGCGGTTTGGGGATGTGCCCTTGGCGGCAAATCAGGTTTTGCTGCAGTTTTTGATGATCACATCTTATGCACTTGACGGCTTTGCCTTTGCAGTCGAAGCCCTTGTCGGGCAGGCCTTTGGCGCGAAAGACAGACCGGCCTTGCGCAAAAGCGCTGTGATGTGCGCAAAATGGGGGATCGCGAGTTCTGCAATTTTGGCAGTGATTTTTGCGTTTACAGGTGGCGATATTATCCACCTTATTACCAAGTCACCGGAGGTTCAGAGCGAGGCGATCCGGTTTCTGCCGTATGTTGTGGCCGCGCCGTTGTTCGGTTTGGTGGCTTTTATGTTTGACGGAATTTTCCTTGGTGCCACACAGACCGCTGTGATGCGCAATATGATGGCTGTGAGCGTGATAATTTATGCGCTTAGCATTAGCATTTTTGTTCCGTGGCTTGGGAACCATGGTCTATGGATGTCTTTGCTGATCTCGTTTCTGGCGCGCGGCGTGACACTCGCTCTGTGCTATCCCCGCCTTGAAGCGCGCGCAGACGCGGGCGCTATCTGAAATCCTGCACCCTGCATCCAACGGCATCATGCAGTCTGTCAAAGCCGTCTCTTTCCAGCATACGATCAAGACCAGAGGCAATCTTTTCCACCAACGACAGGCCGTCATAAACCAATGCGGTGTAAAGTTGCACGGCGCTGGCACCGGCGCAGATTTTGTCATAGGCATCCTGCGCATTAGAAATGCCACCAACCCCGATCAGCGGAACGCGGCCTCCCAAGAGATGCGAAAGCTCCGCGAGAATTCGGGTGGAGCGCGCAAAAAGCGGTTTGCCTGATAACCCGCCCGTTTCGCTGCGATGCGCACTTTTTAATCCGTCGCGCCCCAAAGTCGTGTTGGTTGCGATGACGCCGTCCAGCTTCTGTTCGATGACAATTTCTGCAATATCTTCCAGCGCGCTTTGGTCCAGATCAGGCGCGATTTTGAGGAAGACAGGAAGCGGCTTTTCCAGCGTTGCGCGGGAGTCCATAACGCCTGCAAGAAGGGCACCGAGCGCTTCTTTGCCCTGCAAATCGCGCAGCTTTTCTGTGTTTGGGCTGCTCACGTTCACGGTAGCAAAATCAACATTCGGCCCGCAATGCACCAGCACTTTGGCAAAATCTGCAGCGCGGTCTTCGCTTGTTTTATTTGCACCAAGGTTTAATCCCACGATCAAACCTTTTGGACGTTTGGCAAGGCGCTCTGCGATCACTTCCATCCCGTCATTGTTGAACCCGAAACGATTGATGGCCGCGCGGTCTTCGCTGAGACGAAACAAGCGTGGTTTGGGATTGCCCGGCTGGGGAAGTGGAGTCGCTGCCCCCACTTCGACAAACCCAAAACCAGAGCGGGACAAACCCGCCAATGCGGTTGCATTTTTGTCAAAGCCCGCCGCCAAGCCAATTGGATTTGGCAGTTGAAGCCCTGCAACAGTCGTTCTCAACCGATCAGAGCTGACGGTGCGTACCTGCGGGCTTAGGCCTGTTTGCAGCGCTTTGATCGCCAGACTGTGAGCAACTTCAGGGTCAAATTTACGCAAAACCCGAAGGCCAATCTGTTCCATCATATCAAAGGTATCCTACTGGGAAACTGGTGCACTCCATCCTTAAGGTCAACGGTTTCATGCCAGACGACAAACCTGATGTCTAATGGTCCATAAAGATGCGGGAACAAATCACCACCGCGCGAAGTTTCCCATTTTAACTCGCTTTCCATCAGATCTGTCTCGCAGGCCAAAACCACAATCTCTTTTTGCGCAGGAAAATGTTTTGCGGCGGTGTCACGAAGCTGTGCTGCAGTGGAAAAATGAACATATCCGTCTTTCACGTCAATGGGAGCGCCAGACGTCTGTCCAGTTGTCTTTAATTCTTGCCATTCTTGCGGGAGCAGGATTTTGAATATGTGCATCAGGAATCATTGCCCTTTTAATGGAAACTGCCATACTGCCGCAAAAGTTTTAACTTTTTTGACAGGAACCAGATGGGTATGCTTTGGCCTGTTCGGCACCAAATTACAAGGGGTATACAATGATGCTAAAAACCACCATTTCTCTTGCGGCCTTGCTGTTGGGAGCACAGACGGCATTCGCTGATTACCAGCTAACCGTCTTACATACGAATGATTTTCATGCACGCTTTGAACCGATCAGCAAATACGACAGTGGCTGTGGGGCAGAGGACAATGCAGAGGGCAAATGCTTTGGCGGAAGCGCCCGCTTGGTCACGGCAGTCAGTGAGGCGCGTTCGAGATCGCAAAACAACATTCTTGTTGATGGCGGCGATCAGTTTCAGGGGACGCTATTTTATACCTACTACAAAGGCAAACTTGCCGCAGAAATGATGAACAAACTGGGTTACGATGGGATGACCGTCGGAAACCACGAATTTGACGATGGTCCAGAAGTATTGCGTGGCTTTATGGATGCTGTGAAGTTTCCGGTACTGATGTCAAATGCGGATGTTTCAAAAGAACCTGCGCTTGCGGGCGTTTTGCAAAAATCGACTGTGATCGAAAAAGGTGGGGAAAAGATCGGGCTCATTGGTCTAACGCCTGATGATACAGATGAACTCGCCTCACCCGGTCCCAATATCACATTCTCTGATCCTGTGGCGGCAGTACAGGGAGAAGTTGATAAATTGACGGCAGCCGGCGTGAACAAAATCATTGTGCTGTCGCACTCTGGATATGGTGTCGATAAACGCGTAGCTGCCGAAACAACCGGCGTTGATATTATTGTTGGCGGTCACTCAAACACATATCTTTCAAACACGTCCGACAGGGCAGAAGGGCCATATCCGACCATGGTTGGATCAACCGCCATCGTATCCGCCTATGCTTATGGAAAATTTTTGGGTGAATTGAACGTTGTGTTCAACGACGGGGGAGAAATTATCTCTGCCACGGGCGAGCCACTTATCATGGATGGCGGTGTCGCAGAAGACAGCGGGACAGTTGCGCGAATTGCAGAGGCTTCAAAACCTCTGGATGAGGTCCGCAATCGCGTTGTTGCAGAAACAGCAAGCGAAATTATGGGCTTGCGAGATGAATGCCGCTCAATGGAATGCGCTATGGGCAATTTGATTGCTGATGCGATGCTTGAACGTGTGCGCAGTCAGGGGATCGATGTTGCCATTCAAAACGGGGGCGGCATTCGCGCTTCTATCGATCAGGGACCGGTGACTATGGGCGAAGTGCTCACTGTATTGCCTTTCCAAAATACGCTCTCCACCTTCCAGGTGACCGGTGCCGTACTGCTTGAGGCGCTGGAAAATGGCGTCAGTCAGGTGGAAGAAGGCGCTGGGCGCTTCCCGCAAGTGGCGGGTATGACCTATGCTTTTGATGCCGCCCAACCCGCCGGAAGCCGGATCAGCGATGTGATGATTGCGGGTACGCCTTTGGATCTTGAAAAAACATACGGCATTGTGTCCAACAATTATGTACGCAATGGCGGAGACGGCTATAAAATGTTCCGCTCTGCTATGAATGCCTATGATTTCGGTCCAGACTTGGCAGATGTGACGGCAGAGTTTTTGGCGAAAAACGGCGCCTTTACGCCATATAAGGATGGCCGCATCACGGTTAAATAACATATTTTGTTACGGTTTGGGCGGGGGAATCCGCCCAAACCTCTTTACGGAACTTTCGCTTTGTTTAGATGCGCATGGCTTACAATCGTCACGGTTGCAGAGCCAAGGTAAAGCAGCATATACCAAGATCCCATCTTCGACAGGCTGATGACATAACTTTCGTTTGTGCTGGCTTAGATCCATGTATGCTTATGGGTTCCAAGGATGTTTGCGAAGCCATCGACCAAGCGCGGCTTCGCTTTCTTTTATTGCCTCATCTGACTTACGCATCATCTAGGGGATGTTTTAGGAAATGAGGTCTTAAATTTGTGTTAACTTGCGTTGAAAATTCCTTAATATATGGGGAATTGGTTGCAGAGGGATTTGACTTCTGCTT
>VMBT01000130.1_pt1 | contig 48377 bp, 47 predicted proteins | sample 4404301 | NCBI WGS metagenome assembly VMBT01 (sample SAMN12238535, study PRJNA552566) | marine metagenome | isolation source: Coastal seawater | place: USA: coastal Georgia, Sapelo Island | collected 2008-08/2009-08 | reverse complement strand
TTTCGTTTTTCAAATCAGGTTTTGACGGATGGTACTATTAAAAATGGTCAATTGCTGGATAACGACCATCTTGTGGCTCTCGCTAATGATGTGAAAGCCGCAGGTATAAGTTCAGTATCAGGAGATTTATTTTACACGGGTCAAGATTTCCCCAAGATTTCTCAAATTGATTCCTTGCAACCCGTTCAGGCTGGGTACAATCCACCCGTGTCAGGATTAAATCTGAACTTTAATCGAATTTATTTTGAGTGGACTAAAACGGCTTCCGGCACAGAACTTCGACTGGATGCCCGGGGCAGCTCTATTTTTCCCAAAACCGATTTGATCGAAATTTCTGCCTCAGATACCCAGACGCAGGTTTATAACTATTCTGAGACAACCACCAAAGAGGTTTGGACGGTTTCAAAACGCGCGTTGAATGAAAAAGGGGGGGTCTGGCTACCCGTGCGCAAACCTGAACGCTATTGTGCGGATATCTTTAGCGACCTTTTGGCGGGTTTGGGTATCTATATTGGGCACAAAAGCCCAGCGCCTGATTTACCAGTTCTTCAACCGATCGCCTCCCATGAAAGCGCACCGTTGAATGAAATGCTCATTCATATGTTGAAATATTCAATCAACCTCACTGCCGAAATTTTAGGTCTCACCGCAACCCAAAAGAGCGGTGGTGACGCGTCATCACTGACCAGTTCTGCCCGACATATGCAACTTTGGGCGCAAAAACAATTGTCTGTCGAAGAGGCCCACTTCGTCGACCATTCTGGTCTGGGAGACATGTCAAGAATTACGCCCTCTGACCTTAGCAGTGCTCTGCATCAGATTTTTAGGGAACGACCAGAGTTCTTATCGCTTTTACGTAAAATCAAACCACGCGATAATACTGGGAAAATTGACACGTCTTCCAAACTTGAAATACGTGCAAAAACGGGGACTTTAAACTTCGTAAGCTCTTTGGCGGGTTACGTTGTCGATGGTGTTGGTTCACCCTTTGCCTTTACGATTATGTCACAAGACCTTAGCCGTCGCGCCGCAGCGCAGGCGGAAAACAAAGATACCTCACCTGAAGGGTCTAAAAGGTGGAATTTTCGATCTCGACGGTTGCAGCACCAAATCCTCAATCGTCTCAGCGAAACAGATATTGAATAAAGTATTTAAAGCGTAATATGTCTTGCCCTTGCACCACGTTCGATCGCCGCAGCATGCAGACGATCTATGTTAAGAGTATAGCGCATCTCTTCTAGAAGGCGCAGTTCTGGTTCACGGATGATCCCATCAGCGGCGGCAACATCACAGCAAAGCGCATATCCAGTTTCATAAAGCCGTTGTGGAAGATGATCTATGATCAACTCAAAAAGCGCATCCACGCCATCTTCTTGTTCAAACAAATCCAGTACCAATTGAGACATAACATTGAGGCGATCGATATCATATTCCGCAAATATCGGCAGATGATTGAGCGTGGATTGAATCTTAACCAGTTCTGCAGTCAGAATATTTGCATCTGACGCAGATACAGCGATCATCAGGGCCACAAGGCAATCTTGTGGTGTCATCGTATGCGATACATCTTGGGTCACGTGATATGCCTTCAAATCTAAACTTTTTTCATAGAATATTGACCTATTCCGCGCGGCGCAATAGGAAGCTCAGGCTGAGAGCCTAAGTTCACATCCATTTCACGGAGTTACCAAATGTCTAACCTGCGCGATATCGCCATGAGCGTCAAAGCTTGGCCCTTTGAGGAAGCGCGCAGAGTTTTGAAGCGGTATGAACAAAAACCCCCCGAAAAAGGTTACGTTCTGTTTGAAACGGGGTACGGCCCGTCAGGATTGCCCCATATCGGCACATTTGGTGAAGTGGCGCGCACAACTATGGTTATGCGTGCCTTTCGTCTGATCAGCGATATTCCAACAAAACTCATTTGTTTTTCCGATGATCTTGACGGGATGCGCAAAATTCCGGGCAATGTGCCGAATGCAGAAGGTCTTCAGGAGCATTTGCAAAAACCGCTTACATCTGTGCCCGATCCATTCGGCAAATACGAAAGCTTTGGTCATCACAATAACGCAATGCTACGCCGTTTCTTGGACACCTTCGGGTTTGAATATGAGTTTTACTCCGCAACTGAATTTTATCGTTCCGGTCAATTTGACAAAATTCTGTTGCGCGCTGCCGAAAAATACGACGCCATTATGGAGGTCATGCTGGCAAGCCTGCGCGAAGAGCGGCGCAAAACTTATTCTATTTTTTTGCCAATCCATCCCCAAACGGGGCGCGTGCTTTACGTTCCAATTAAATCTGTGAATGCCGATGAAGGCACCATTACATTTCATGATGAAGACGGAACTGAAATGACTCTGCCTGTTACAGGGGGAAATGTAAAACTACAGTGGAAACCGGACTTTGGTGCACGCTGGGCCGCCTTAGGCGTTGATTTTGAAATGTATGGGAAAGATCACTCAACAAATACCCCTATTTACGACAAAATCTGCCGCATACTTGGCCATCCCGCCCCAGAACATTTCACATATGAACTGTTTCTTGATGAAAGTGGCCAGAAAATTTCAAAAACGTCAGGTAATGGCGTGTCGATTGATGAATGGTTGACATATGCGAGCACCGAAAGCCTTGCGTATTTTATGTATCAAAAGCCAAAGACGGCAAAGCGGATGCATTTTGATGTTATTCCCAAAGCAGTAGATGAGTATCACCAACAATTGAACGCTTATGAAGGTCAGGATGAAACGGCACAGCTGAACAATCCCGTATTTCATATCCACGGTCATAATGTGCCAAACTCTGATATGGTGGTGTCCTTCAGCATGTTGCTTAACCTTGCAGCTGTTGCAAATGCCGAAGAGAAAGATCAGCTTTGGGGCTTTATCAAACGCTATGCACCAGAAGCAGACCCTGAAACCCATCCCGGTTTGGATAAGTCAGCTGGCTTTGCGGTCCGCTACTACAATGATTTTGTAAAGCCGCAAAAAACATATCGTCAACCGAGTGAGCTTGAGCGCGAAGCGCTTTTGGATCTTCGATCGCAATTTGCGGAATATGATGGTCCTCTGGATCCAGAGGCGCTTCAAACAATCGTGTTTGGCTGTGGCAGAGATCGTTTTGATCCGCTCAGAGATTGGTTCAAAGCAATTTACGAAGTACTTTTAGGGGCAAGCCAAGGACCCCGCTTTGGCGGCTTTGTGGCACTTTACGGTGTTGAGGACACCGTAAAGCTCATCGATGACGCACTTTCGGGAAAATTTCTCAGCTCTTGATCACATTTTGTCATGCGCTAAGTCTTCAGAAAGTGATGAGGACGTGCCATGCGAATTTTAGTAGCCTTAATTTTCTCGGTTTGCATCAGCGCCGGAGCCTTCGCTGGGCCAAAAGAAGACGTGCAAGCCACGATCAGCGCCCAGTTGGAGGCCTTTTTAAAGGATGATTTTGAAACCGCCTTTACATTCGCCAGCCCATCCATCCGATCTATGTTTCAAACGCCGCAAAACTTCGGCCTTATGGTCCAACGCGGGTACCCAATGGTCTGGCGACCACAGAAGTTCAGTTTTTTGGAGCATCGCAAAGATCAGGCCGGACGCGCCCAAGATATTCAGATTTTTGACCAAAATGGGACAGCGCACTATTTGCGATATTTTCTTATTAATACGGCGAAGGGTTGGAAAATATCAGGTGTTAAATTCCTAAACCCCGCCGATTTCAGCGTATGACGCAACGGTTTGCGCACGCTATGACTACGCCAAATTAAAGACTGCGCATCTATCTCATCTGCCAAACCTGTTAATGGAAAGGATCGGCATGAGCACGGCGCGCGTTTCTGGCACAAATTTTACCCCTTCACCATTTGAAGACGGCCTTGGTGTTTGGTTCGGCGGAGACGGAACACCCGGATCGGCAACCTATGATAAGATTAATCATGCCGTTTTCGTGCCCGCAGATGCAGATTTCGGCGGATGTTTGGAAATCGAAAAAACGAATTCCACCGAGCGTTTACGCTATAGCGGCAAAACTCCCATCCAAGCGGAAACCTACGTTCGCATCACGGCACGATTAAAGTGTATTACTGGAAACCTGCCCGCTGTACGAATAGCAGGGTATGCTGCAAGATCTAACGGCAGTTCTGTACCAACTGTGACACAAACGGGACCATCAATTGCACTGAAACGGTATGGCGATATCTTTGAGGTATCCGCAATTGTTGGTCCGGGTCTTCGCGATGGTGTCGATATGGTTTGGGGTTCTGAACCTGATTATGGGCATTTTGGACTTGATCTGACTGGCGCCAATGGTGGGATCATTCGAATAGATGATCTTACAATTGAGGATGTAACGTATCTTTTTCATCATGACATGCTAAACACAGTCGATATCCGTGATTATGGGGCTCTGGCAAATCAGGACATCGATAACTATGACGCTTTTGTCAGCGCTGACCGTGCGGCAAAGGGGCGATCTTTGCTGGTGCCAACTGGTCAATTCACAATAAAACGGGGGCTTTCCCTATCTTCGCGTGTGATGTTTCAAGGTACACTTGCAATGCCTGATGACGCGCCATTGGTGTTGACCAACGCATATGAATATCAAAATTATGTCGATGCTTTTGGTTCAGAGGAGCTCGCTCTCAAAAAAGCTATACAGGCTCTATTTAACAACAGCGAATATGACTCACTCGATTTGGGTGGAAAATCTGTCGCGCTCAGTGCGCCTTTGGACGTGCATGCTTCAGTTGCCAATCGAGACGATCATTTGCAACGCCGAGTGATCAAAAATGGTCAAATTTATTCAACAGGAGATATCAACTGGGAAACCGACACATGGACGTCCCGCGCCACATATAGCGCTTCTGACCCACGTAAGCTTTCAGATGTCAGCGCAATTGCAAGTATCGCGGTCGGATCCTTGGTAGAAGGCCAAGGTGTCGGGCGGGAAGTCTATGTGACCTCCGTCAACACCCAAGCAAAGCAACTCACACTGTCGGAGGACTTGTTTGATGCCGATGGCACCCAGAATTTCACGTTCCGTCGATTCAAATATCTTCTGGATTTCAGCGGGTTTGAAAAGATCAGCAAACTGACGCTGCAAAACATTGAATTTCAGTGTAATTCATCCGCCAGCGCAGTCATGATGGCAAAGACAGGCTATCTGTTCCATGTAAAGGATTGTTTTTTCCAACGCCCCAAAGATCGTGGAATTACCTCGATTGGAACCGGCTGTCAGGGGATGCTGATTGACAGATGTAATTTCCAATCAGCTGAAGCAAATGAAAAGGCCCAAGACCGCGTCAGCATTGCCATCAATGCCAATTCAAATGATGTGAAACTACGCGAAAACTGGGCGGCCCATTTCCGCCATTTTGCAGTCCTAAGCGGATCGAACAATATCGTAACCGGCAACCATTTTTATCAAGGAGATTCTGTATCAAACGGAATCCGAGTTGCAGGACTTGTTTTGACCAAAGGAAATACCGCCACAACAGTGGTTGGCAATTATATCGATAATTGCTTTGTTGAGTGGACAAATGAACATGAGGCCGAACCTACATTTACAAGCGGGTTTGGTTTTTCCTCTCTCTCTGTGAGCGACAACGTTTTCCTCAGCGGAGCAGTTGCCGCGTGGTTTGCCTACATTGTTGTAAAACCCTTCGGTGCGCGCCACAGTGTGTCAAACTTGACAGTAAACGGAAATAATTTTCGCTCCATCAACGGGGTCATAAATCGCGTCGAACGGGTTGATACATCTTACGCAGATATTGATCGAAGTAAGCTACGAAATATTCAGTTTTTGGGAAATAATTTTAACAATATCTCCACGCAAACCGAAAACCCGTTGATTGTCACGCATAACCAGAACACTGCCTCTTCTGTTTGGACTGTTTCCTCAGACAGTCGTCTGCCATTTTCAGGATATGCAACGACAGTAACTGGGATGGTCGCCGAAAATGCCATCCGAACCAGCTCAAATAATACGACCTATACGATGCCTTATACCGAAACTGAAAAAGGGTCATCAAAAGACCAAATACATGTGCGTTGGTCAACCTCTGTAAAAGGAAAGATTCATCTGACTATGCGATGTGACTGAAAGCTCTATCATGACTGGTCATAAGGATCAGACCGTTCTATAGCCTTTTATTAAAGTTAAAGGACGGGAACCATGACAGATGTAGAAACACTTCACCAGCTGGTGTTTCAGAAAACCGCTGCACGGGGACAGGCTTTGTCGAAGCTGGGATATTTCTGTGCGCCGTTTCGCCCTGAAAATGGCCCTTTCCACGACAAAGTAATCAAGGTTTATCAGGCTCAGCGCAACCACGAAACACTTAAAACTTTGGTCCATGCGCATGATGATTATGTGCAGGTTTTGCGTAAACTTGGCGTAACTGTTCCCAAAACAGTAATCCATCTTTTGCCACATGGGCCGAAGTTTGTTCCTGTCATCGTTCAAGATGCACTAGAAACAAAATACATGATGCGCAGCCAAATGATTGAAGCTGACCTTCCACGTGCGTTGGCTTTGATGGATGCCGCAGGTGAAGTGATTGCTAGATTTTGGAATGGTCTGACGAAAGAAGATGGACGTGTCGGATTTCACCCATCCATTCGGAATTTCGCGGTAATCAATAATAAGGCCGTGTTTTTTGACAGTTTCCCCCCACTCATCCATTACACACATGCAGAGATGGGCAAAGTTCTCCTGCTGTTTTCAGAAAGTCGGTTGATCCGACTTATTGGACCACTTGTTCCCCAAAAGCTCGCTGGTATTCAGGATGAATGGTATTCTGCCTCTGAAACACTGATTGGATTGGTGGGAAGCGCCTGTCGATTACGCCCGAAGGATCGCGAAGCGTTTTTGGACTGGGGACGTCTATTTGCAAAATCTGAAATGCCAGAGTTTGCAGATGACATCCTCAGAGGGCTTGAGCGCCCCCCGAGGTTGCCAGGATATTGGACTGGATTTCGTAAGCTCCTTGGTTTGCAAGGGGAACCTAATCTTTAAACACTTACCTTTTGCAGATCTTTGACGTTCAACGTAGCGAAAACCTGATCTGCCGCTTCAAGTGCGCCTTCGAGGAACCCACCGAATTGATGCGCCGTCTCGGTTGACCCGAAAATGAGCTTTCCATCCCACAGGTTCCTCATGGCCGCAGGCAGGCCATAGGCAGGGTGATATCCCGGCCCATTTGCATCCAAAGGTGTCGCAACCCGAATATCTTGCGCCCAGTCTTTGATCTCAAGAGACAATGGATTGCCCATTTCGGGCCCAAAGATATTCACAAGCTGTTCTTTGGCCATTTTTAAAATCTCATCACCCAATTGTAAGCGATCATTTGCAGAAAAACCGACAAAGCCAAACAAAGCATATGGCCCACCTTCACTCGGAGAGGCATCATGGATTTCTACCATCGGTCCTCTGCGGCTCATGGCGTCGCCGGAAAAACCAGCATCTCTCCAATAAGGTCGATCATAAATACCCAGAATTTTCGCCTGACCCGCCATCCAAGTCGGGATTTGCCGCATCGCCTGAAGCGCCGTTTGCGGTATTTCAGATTTAAATGCGATCTTTTCTTCGGCAACCCGTGGTGGCAGCGCCAACACAATTTTCTTTGCATGAATTTGCACTTGACCCTTTGGGGCGTTAAATTCGGCAGAAATTCCCTGCACCGTTTGTTCAACGGAATGTAAAACATGGCTCAAAAGGATATTTTCTTTACTCAAACGTTGCGCTAGGGCGTTGATCAAGGCGCCAGTGCCGCCTTTCACGCGATAGGAGCCCTGCATCGACGAAAATCCACGGTTAGCAAAAACTTTTCCGTCTGATTCTTCATATTTGATCGACCCATTTGAATATTGACCAAAGTAGCCTAAGCCCAGTTCTTCGATCGCACGGGCCATCCGCGGCTGACCCGGCCAAAACCACGCAGGACCATAATCAAATCCAGCCTCTTTCACAGATTTGGTGAGGATGCGACCGCCTAAACGATCATTTGCTTCGACAACCAGATAATTAACGCCTGATTTTTCCAATTTTGACGCAAGTGCTAGCCCAGAGAGCCCACCTCCGACGATTAAAACATCCGTATTCATTAGAATCCCTCCGTACTTGGTCTTAGATCCAATTCATGGGTCCAGACGGATTTCGGTTGATGTGCAATGTCCCAATAAGTCTGAGCCACCGCATCAGTTTGCATCATTTTTTCAGTCGGTAAGTTGTGCAGCTTGCGACTGGCATTGGTATCCAAAATACCATCAAGGATCATATGCGCCACGTGAATGCCTTTTGGCTGAAACTCTCTCGCCAAGGATTGGGTCAATCCACGCAGGGCGAATTTTGCAGAAGCAAAGGCAGCAAACCGCCCTCCCCCGCGCAGGCTGGCCGTTGCGCCCGAAACAAGGAAACTGCCCCCACCTGCATCAACCATCGCGGGCAAAGCTGATTTTGCGATGACAAAGGCCGACAACACCATGGATTGCCACGCCGCTTCGAAGCCGTCTATCGTCGTCTCTGCCAATGGATCGATGATGAGCTTAGCAGGGTTGTGAACGATGACTTTGGGGACGCCGTATGTCGCCAAAAGATGTTGTACCGCATCTTCGGTTTCATCGATATTTTGCAGATCGACCGACAATATGTCTTGATCGTTCACGCTTTGGCGCGAGTTCCGAGCATAGCCGATGGCCTGATATCCACCCGAGGCAAATCGATCCAAGAGAGCATCACCCAAGCCGGGACCGGCCCCCACCACAAGAGCGAGGGGTTTTTGTTGTTCACTCATTTTATTAACTCCTAGGCCGCTGGCGGTTTTGGGTCCTCGCCCAAATGGTCACTTTTGATCCAAACACGCGCCCCTTCGCTGCCGACATGAGCGTCAAAATCCGCCCCCACAGGAAGCCGCAACCAGGACTCTGTTTCAAACTGCTCACCGCTCTCGGAAAAACCACCGCTGATCACAAAGACTTCGAGTCCTTTGTGGCCTTTGATGAATTGCTGTGATCCCGCTTCCCAAATCTCGACACGAACATTTTCGCGATCATCGGAATAAAGCGCAATTTCAGAGGCCCCATCGCGCCCCGCAACCGGTTGTGATTCCGTGTTTAGCGTATCGACTGACATTTGATGCCGGTCTTCTGGATCAAACTGCCAGAGTTTTACTAAAATTGTCGCGCCATTATCTGCACGAGGAGTGTGTTTTGACTGAGGAGGATTGCGCACATAAGTCCCGACCGGGAAATCACCATGTTCGTCCTGAAACACACCATCAATCACAAGGTATTCTTCGCCACCTGTATGGGTATGGGCTGAAAATGAACTTCCGGGCGCATACCTAACAATGGTGGTCGCGCGGGCAACTTCATCACCCATACGGTCCAACATACGACGCTCTACCCCCTTGATCGGAGATGGCACCCAAGGTGCAGTGCTCGCATGTACAGTCGCACGTTTTGAAAAGTCTGCATTCATATCCATAGCCGTTCCCTTCTTACTTTACCTAGACACCCGATATGGTCATTGATCATCGGGTTTCCAAGCAGGCAACCAATTTTCCTAGGCTGCCTGCTAAATATTTAATTTAACCGAGACGTTCCGCCAAACGCTCCGCCAAGGGTGCGGCAGAGGCTGGGTTTTGACCTGTCATCAAAGCACCATCTTCGACAACATTGGCATTCCAGTTCGCATCTGCTGTGATAAATTCCGCCCCGTTTTGCTTCATGGATTGCTCTAATGAAAACAGGAGGTGACGCCCAAGATCCAGCTCTGCATCCTCTGCGTCGGTAAAGCCGGTCATTTTACGGCCTTTCACCAACGGGTCTCCATTTTTTGACTTGCAATCACGCAGAATTGCCGGCGCGTGACAGACCATCGCAACTGGTTTTTCTTCCTCAATCAAATCTTGGATCATTTTAAGAGCAAGAGAGTCGCTTGCCAGATCCCAGATTTGACCATACCCACCGGGGAAAAACGCCGCGTCGAAATCGTTGTAGTTCACGTCAGACAATTTCAGTGTGCTTGCCAATGCGCGCTGCGCGATGGGGTCTTTTTCAAAACGATCTGTATTTTCAGTTGTAAAGGCGGGATCGTGACTGAATGGATCAATTGGTGCTTCACCACCTTTGGGGGAGGCAAGTACAACATCGTATCCACGCTCTTTCAATGTGTAATAAGGTGTTGCAACTTCATCAAACCAGTTGCCAGTTTTTTTTCCGCTTAAGCCCATCAAGTCATGGGATGTCAGAACCATAAGAACACGCTTTGCCATTTTTAAATTCTCCTATTTATCTATCAGTTGATAGATTTGTATTTAGAGGTTGATTCTGCTTCTGTCAACAGTTATCTATCACTTGATAGAAAGAAAAAGGTGATGGCGTCATGACAGGCAAATCCATGAAGGAAGCAATCCTTGATGCTGCCGAAAAAAGAGTGCGGCACGCAGGTTATTCAAACATGAGCTTCCGCGATGTGGCGAAAGACGTCGGCATCAAAAGTGCAAGTGTGCATTACCATTTCCCGACGAAGTCGGATCTTGGAACAGCTTTGGTTGAACGGTACAAAGACCATTTTTCCCAGAAGCTCCTGCAAATTGACACCACAAACTTCTCCGACGCCTTGGCAAAATTTGTTCAACTTTATGATGCCGCGCTTGTGATGGACCAATCTATTTGTCTCTGCGCCGCTTTAGGTGCGGAATCAATGGGAATTGAAAAGCAGATCCGCGCGGAAACAGGGGATTTTTTTCAAGTTAACATAGAATGGTTACAAAATTTGTTCCGCCTTCACCCAACAAAGGCCACAGGTCTTGACGCCACAGATATTGTCGCCAGCCTTGAGGGGGCGATGCTTTTGGCATCCACCACCGGCGATCGTACATATTTTAAAAAAGTAAGCGATCGGATTTTACATCGCCCCAAGATTTAATCTCTCATATTTTCAAATTCTCACATTCCTGAGTATCTTCACGAGATTGCATGCCTTTGCGGGACATGTTAGATCTTAGGTGTTATTTTTTGTTTTGTTTGTTTTAAAACCTCATTTCTCGGATCATTGATGAAAATTATTTGTTTGGCCTCACTTCTGTGTACTGCACTAACCCCAGCTTGGTCTAAACAGCTTACTTACAATATGTATGGTCAACCCGGTTTGATCGATATGCCAACGGCACAGTCAGACAGTGATGGCGTTTTGGCATTAAACCAAAGCTATTTTGACGGGACACTGAGAACAACAATCACGGCGCAGATTTTACCCCGCCTTAGCACAAGTTTTTGCTATGCAGGGCACGGGAAAAACGGCAGTGCGGCGTTAGAATATTCAAACCTATTACGTCCCCATCCTTTTATAATTTTTTGAAACAAAACCGTCCAAACCTTCAAAACTTTGACCAAAGTTTGCCAATCAAAACAAGCCAACCACCAATCAAGTCATACTGCAAAATGTCTCATTACGAGAAACTGCTTGAAATGGAAAATAATTGAAACATACTGTCACATCAAAATATTGGAGAGTTTGATGGACTTAATTTATCAAGCAGTAAGTAATTTGGATGTGCTTTGGCTTATAAGTGCAGCTTTAGTAATTTTGATTTTGGATGTTTTTATTCTTGGGACGACCGCGCTGCTTTTGGTATCTGGAACGCTATTCGTTTTGTCAGTCATAAAATATTTTATTGATAACCCTGTGATCGTAACTTGGAGCATACCAACAGTTTTAGTGGCGCTCTTTTTGATGCAGCGGTTCTTTATCAATATTTCTGTTTCGCAGAAATTACCAAACCAAGAAAGACGGCAAGGCACCTATAAAGCGGTGGTCAGACTGGCCCAAGATCCAGGAAGCAGCGCAGATTATTTCTATGGTTACAAAGACGAAAAACAAGCTGTTGCAAACGATTCACTCAACGAAAGTAGACGGTTTAAAGCACAGTTAGAAGATGGCCGTACATATATGCTGCCAGCAGACGAAAAACTGTTCGACGGTCAGCATGTCAAAGTATCAATCTCAACAGATGACACAGCGAGGATTGTGAAATATTATGAATAACAACCAGTTAAATATGTTCCTCGAAAGCGACTTTGTGCTGTTTGGTGCGATCGCTCTTTTAATTCTCGTCCTGCTTTTGAAAGGCATAAAGGTTGTCCCTGAGGGCCGCGCAAAAATTGTTGAACGGCTCGGGCGTAGAAACAAAACAATCTTCCCAGGTATCAACATAATAATTCCATTTGTTGATAGGGTTAAAATCATAAATGAAACCGTTACAACGAAAGTAAGAGGCATGAGCGTGTCTTTGGTTGATAACGGTGCCATGATTTTAGCAGAACAACGAATGGACCCAGACAGCAAGTTACTGCTGGCAAAAGACAACAGCCAGATAAACGTAGATCCCGTGGTTTATTTCAGGATCACAGAACCTGCAAAGCTGGTTTACGATGTTCAAGATTTTGAAGAGTCGTTTGAGACCTTGATCGAAACCACCCTCAGACAAGAGGTTGGAAAATACGATGGCGATACGATTATTACGTCTCGCGATACCCTCGGCGATGCCCTCAAGCAAGGCTTATTGGAGGCTGCGAGAAACTGGGGCATAGAGATCCGACGCGTAGAAATTGAAGACATTAGCTTTGATGCAGAGGTGACACGCAGTTTGTCAGATGCGCGCCAAGAGGAGCTGAAACGACGGGCTGAATTGGTTGCCAAAAAAGCGGAGGCCGAACAGTTGACTCTCGCGGCAGAGGCAGAGAGTAAAGCGTTATTGCTAAAAGCCGAAGCCGAAGCCGAAGCTGTCCGTCTTACTGCACAAGCAGATTTTGATGCAAAAAAATTGCAAGCCGAAGCCACCTTTTTGCTACAGTCCAGAGAACAAGAAGGGATTGCACAAGGCTATGCAGCCATTGCCAAATCCCTGAGGGAAAATCCCGAAGCCATCGTCGCTCTGGAAGGTTTGAAAGCGCAGGCAAAGATCGCGGCAAGCCTTGGTCAATCTCAAAATGCATTGATTGTCCCCAGTGAAACAGCAGGTCTGTTTGGAGCCATCGCTTCGCTTGCCAAAGGGTACGAAGCGATTAAACCCGCAACAAAACCTACTGAAATCGGCAACCGCGTGGAAAAACCCGAGACATAAAATCAGGTCGTTTTTTGCCAAGCAGACTTTTTTGACCTGACCCTCGGGATATGTCAGATTCTGCTGGGCAAACCCTGCTGTAACCCCATATGATGGACGTGTATTTCGGGAAACAAATGGGTCAATCAGATGGCGCGTTTATGTCGGGACTGCCTGTCGACGGCAGATCACATCGAACGGTGTCTGGAATGCGGATCCCCCCGAATCCTGCGCCATCGGGAACTTTTTGATCTTTCGATTGCTCACATGGATTGTGACGCGTTTTATGCCAGTGTTGAAAAGCGTGAAAACCCTTCCCTCGCCGATAAGCCCCTGATCATTGGTGGGGGGCGGCGTGGTGTGGTTTCCACAGCCTGCTACATCGCCCGCATTCGTGGCGTAAAATCTGCGATGCCAATGTTTCAGGCCTTAAAGCTCTGCCCAGATGCCGTGATCGTCAAACCGCGCATGGCGCTTTATGCTGAGGTCAGCAAAGAGATCCGCAAAATGATGGATGATTTGACTCCATCAGTGGAACCCTTATCGCTTGACGAAGCATTCATTGATTTGAGTGGTACGCAAAAACTCCACGGCGCACCGCCTGCAGTGATGTTGGTCAAGCTGATCAACAGGATGCAAAGTGAACTCGGACTGACAGGGTCTATTGGATTATCGCATAATAAGTTTCTGGCGAAAATCGCTTCTGATTTGGACAAACCCAGAGGATTTTCTGTCATCGGTGTGCAGGATACAGAGAAATTTCTCAAGGACAAACCCGTGCGCCTGATTTGGGGGGTAGGCAAAGCCATGCAACAATCGCTCGAAGGCTCTGGAATAAGAACCTTTAGTGATCTCTTACGTTGGGAACGAAAAGATCTGAACGCAAAATTCGGCCAAATGGGGGACCGCCTATGGCATCTTGCCCGCGGGCAGGATGCGCGGCCTGTGGACAGTCGCGCTGCTATGAAATCTATCTCAAACGAAACAACATTTTTCGAAGATACATCCGATCTCGACCTCCTTCATGGTCATTTATGGAGAATGTGTGAAAAAGTCTCCTCTCGCGCCAAAGCCAAGGGCATTGCTGGGCGGGTTTTGACGCTTAAGTTGAAAACCAACGCGCATAAGCTGATCACCAAACGCGTTACCCTGCGCGATGCAACCCAGCTTGCCGATACATTATATCACAGCTTAAGCGCTCTTTTGGACCAGTTGGAAAAGGGTCAATCCTATCGGCTTTTGGGGGCCGGCCTGTCAGATCTCTGCCCCGAAAAAGAGGCTGAATTATCCCCTGATTTACTGAATATGCAGGCGTCTCAGCGCGGCAAAGCCGAACGTGCAAGCGATGCCATTCGCAAAAAATTCGGCCCTGATGCAATTATAAAAGGAAGATCGCTACGTTGACCAACGTCTGAAATGCTCATCATATTATTCTGCAGCCAGTCGATTTGCCGGAGGTTGCGCAGTTTCTTCAATGACATACCCCAAAACGCTTTTTAGGCGATCCTTCAACTCCTCAAAGCGTTCAGACGGTGCAACCTCTACCTCATCAAGATACAGCGCACGATCAAGTTCGACCTGTACCACATGTTTGGATTGGCCCGGTTGGCCGTATCGTTGAGTAATATAGGCCCCTGCGAAAGGCACATTGCGACTGACACGAAACTTATGGGTTTCAAAGGCCTGTTCGATCAGATCCCCGAGTGCGATATCAGCAGACGCACCATATCTGTCGCCCAAAACAACGTCGATCCCTTGGTTTGGTTTTCCAAGATGTGCCACAGCTTCATGGGGCATCGAATGCATGTCAATCAACAACGAATAACCAAAACACGCATGCGCGCGCGACAAAAGACGCTGCAGAGCTCTGTGATAGGGGAACCAATACTGGTCGATTCGCGCAAGTGCTTCTGGTTTTGACAACTTGCCACGATATATCGCGCGGGCGTTTGACACCACACGCGGGATGACCCCCAAACCGGACGTGATCCGCGGGTTTTGTGCGCGGCTATGCACATCGTTGATCAGCGAAGGATCAAGCTCATCCGCCGCCCGGTTCAGATCCACATACGCACGCGGCACCTTGGCCAATAATAGTGGCGCACCCATTTCCGGAATAAAATCAATTAATTGATCGACATATGCATCTTCTGAGCTCCGAATCACACGCGCGTCCAAAACTGAAGACTGCAGAAACTCTTTACTATACTCCCGCCCGCTATGAGGAGAAGCAAACACAATCGGCGATCGAAGAACCTCAGGGTCCTTCAATTCATAGGCCAAATGGGAAAGAGACATATTTTGCATAGATATATAGATACACCATAAATTTAGATAAGCAAAAGCCCTTGATCCTTGCCCCACTACAATTTATAGACCCGACACCGATGTGGAAAGCGCTTGGGCGTCTGATCATCGAATCGGGCGGTTAGCTCAGCGGTAGAGCACTACGTTGACATCGTAGGGGTCACTGGTTCGATCCCAGTACCGCCCACCATTGAAAAGCCCGGACGGGCGATATGAACAATGCCCTTTGGGCAAAAGGAACTGGCGCCGTGACGCGCCGCGATTGAAGGAGAAGGCCAATGAAGGTCAAGAACTCACTCCGCTCGCTGAAGCAGCGCCACCGCGACTGCCGCGTCGTGCGTCGTAAAGGCAGAGTTTACGTGATCAACAAAACGCAGCGCCGGTTCAAAGCGCGTCAGGGGTAAAACCTGATATATTGGGATTCATGAACCCCGCCGATGGCGGGGTTTTTTGATTTTGATATGCGGTCTTTTTAGGCTGAAAGACCTCTGTAATTCGTAAGTTTGTTTAAATCACGCCAGATTATTGAACTCGACGCTTACGTGCGCCAAGTAATTTAAGCCGCAAAGCATTAAGCTGGATAAATCCTGCGGCATCTTTTTGATCATAAGCGCCCGCATCATCTTCGAAAGTAACATGCGCCTCTGAATAAAGGCTGTAATCCGACCAACGACCAACAGTGCGCACCGACCCTTTATACAGTTTAAGCCGCACCGTCCCTGTCACAAATTCCTGTGACTTGTCGATCAAGGCCTGCAGCATTTCTCGTTCTGGGGAAAACCAGAACCCATTGTAAATCAGTTCCGCATATTTGGGCATCAGTTCATCTTTGAGATGCGCCGCACCGCGATCCAAAGTGATTTGTTCTATTCCACGGTGCGCCTCTAAAAGGATCGTTCCACCCGGCGTTTCATAAATCCCGCGGGATTTCATACCAACAAAGCGCCCCTCAACGAGGTCAAGCCGTCCGATCCCGTGCGCCCCGCCCAATTCGTTTAAACGGGTGAGAAGCATCGCCGGAGACAAGTCTTCGCCATTGATCGACACCGCGTCTCCTCCCTTAAATCCAATCTCAATGAATTCAGGCGTGTCTGGTGCCGCTTCGGGGTGGACTGTACGTTGATAGACGTAATCTGGTGCTTCAACTGCCGGATCTTCCAAAACTTTTCCTTCAGAAGATGTGTGCAACAAATTAGCGTCGACCGAAAACGGTGCTTCACCGCGTTTGTCCTTGGCGATCGGAATTTGGTTTTCCTCTGCGAAAGCCAAAAGCTTTGTCCGACTCGAAAGATCCCACTCCCGCCAAGGCGCAATAACTTTGATTTCGGGATTCAATGCGTAAGCGGAGAGTTCAAACCGCACCTGATCATTGCCTTTCCCTGTAGCGCCATGGGCCACGGCATCTGCACCGGTTTCAGCTGCAATTTCCACAAGGCGTTTGGAAATCAAGGGCCGTGCAATGGATGTACCCAAAAGGTAAAGACCTTCATAAAGCGCATTTGCGCGAAACATTGGAAACACGAAATCACGCACGAATTCTTCGCGCACATCTTCGATATAGATGTTTTCAGGTGCAATACCCAAAAGCTCCGCCTTTTGGCGTGCAGGTTCCAATTCTTCGCCCTGTCCAAGATCAGCAGTAAAGGTGACCACTTCACAACCATATTCGGTTTGCAACCACTTCAAAATGATTGAGGTATCAAGACCACCGGAATAGGCCAAAACAACTTTCTTGGGCGCAGACATTCGCAATATTCCCTCTTAGAGATTTCAGAGCGCGGATAGCCGTTTTTGGCAGAGGGGGCAAGGGTGATCAGGCAGGAAGCGTTTGTGTTCAAAACCGCATCGAGCTACTCTTGATTGAAAGGGTAAGGGGTGTTGCATGTCTCAGGCGTTTAAACTTTTATCACATGCCATCTGGCAAGTGTTTGGAAATTTCACCAGCGCATTCAAAATAACAGCTTTGCCTTTTTTGATCATTTGCGCACCAATATTTTCTCTGAGAACTGCTTTAAAATACAGCTTTGAGAAACATCGCAAATCATCTGAGGCAGATCCATTTTCAAGTGTCCTGTTGATAAAACAGCAGGCACAACAATTTGCAGAACAAACGTCATTCTACTTATGGCTGTCCATTCCTGGTATACTTGTTACGATTGCTGTGGCCTTTTGGTGATCGTCGCTTGGCACAGGTTTATTCTTTTGGAAGACTCCACCCATTTCCTTTTGCCAAAATTCCATGGACGGCAAATACTATCATACATGTGGCGCGTCATCTTGATCGTTTTGCTATTTATTCCATTTTACCTTGCCTATTTTGCCCTCGCGCTCATCTTTGTTGATGTTTCACAATTTAACTTTACGGCGCTCAGTCTTTTGGCTTTTGCAAGCACCTGCATCTATTACGTTCTGCTTTATCGCCTGTCCCCTATCCTGCCGGCCGCAGCCCTCGGCAACAAACTGTCTTTTGGCGAGGCTATCAAGGCAACAAAAGGTGCAACATTTAGTTTTGTGGTTTTGGGATTTTCTTTGGCACTATTGAGCGTTCTCTTCAGCTTTGCAGAACTGTTGTTTATACATTCGCCAACAGTGATCGCTATCGGTGTGCAGATCCTTTTCGCTTGGCTGATTTTCATAATTAACCTCAGCATTATCACAACGATTTACGGCCATTATATTGAGGGTCGCCCTTTGAGGTAGGTGTTTCATCCTTGCCTTCGCAGAAACCTTGCGCCAAAACAGAAGCATGAGCGATTTTCAAACCTTTGCCAAAGAAGCCGAAGCCGCCCTTCGTGATGTTTTTGCACCGACACCGTTGCAGAAAAATGACCATCTGAGCGCCATGTATGAGGCTGATATCTGGCTCAAACGCGAAGACCTGTCGCCGGTGCGGTCCTATAAATTGCGCGGCGCGTTCAATGCGATGCGCAAATTGCCAGATCAAAAGGATTTCGTTTGTGCCAGTGCCGGCAACCATGCTCAGGGGGTGGCCTATATGTGTCGCCAATTTGGAGTGCGCGGGCGCATTTTTATGCCGGTCACAACGCCGCAGCAGAAAATCCAGAAAACAAAAATCTTTGGTGGCGATCAGGTGACGATCGATTTGGTTGGTGATTACTTTGATGATTGTCTGAACGCAGCGCAGGCCTATTGTGCCGAACATGCCGCCCATTTCCTGTCCCCCTTTGATGATGAGGATGTCATCGAAGGACAGGCATCTGTCGCCGTTGAGATCGAAGAGCAACTGGGTCGTGCCCCTGACCAAATTATTTTACCCGTCGGGGGTGGGGGGCTTTCTGCTGGCATGATAAGCTATTTTGAAAATCGCGCCCAATTTACATTGGTCGAACCTTTAGGGGGCGCGTGCCTTTGGGCCGCTCTTATCGCGGGAAAGCCGGTAAAATTAGACAAAGTTGATACTTTTGCGGACGGTGCTGCAGTGGGGCAAATTGGTCAAAAGACTTGGGAAAGGCTGAAAGATGTTGGGCTAGCCAATGTTGTGCGCATCCCAGAGGACCGCATTTGCCTCACCATGCTCGATATGCTGAACGTTGAGGGGATTGTTCTTGAACCTGCAGGCGCGCTCGCGATTGACGCTCTGAAAGATTTGGGGCGCTCTATCTCTGGCCGTCAGGTCGTGTGCCTCTCCACCGGCGGCAACTTTGATTTTGAACGTCTGCCAGAGGTCAAGGAACGCGCACAACGTTTTGCTGGTGTGAAAAAATATCTGATCTTGCGCATGCCCCAACGCCCCGGCGCGCTAAAAGAGTTTTTGAATTTTCTGGGACCCGAAGATGACATTACACGGTTTGAATACCTTAAGAAAAGTGCGCGAAATTTCGGATCCATCCTAATTGGAATTGAAACAAAATCGGCAGATCGTTTCGAAAACTTTTTCAAACGTCTCGACGAAGCTGGATTTTCTTATTCCGACATTACAAACGACGAGATTATGGCGCAATTTGTCGTCTAGATTTGTTCACAGTCTTACTCTGCAAATCCCGAATGTGACCCGTTTTGAGGTATATGAATTTCATTCCTTGATCAAATTGCTCTCATAAAATTGTTTTTTCGAGGAGCTAAATTCCCCGTAAATCTTATCAATTTCCACTTTGTAAGATGGATCTTTCTGCAAACTATTTTCTTCATTACGGCAAATCGCTGCAAAATTAGAAAACCCTAAATTAAGGGCGCTGCCCTGCAGAAAATGCAACTGACCCAAAAGCGTAACAACAGTATCCGCACGCCGCAGATTTTCAAGCGCCTCTTGCACCTCTTCAAAAAAGACACCGACAATGTCGCCAAAGTCATCTTGTCCCACTTCATCTCGAAGTTCGTCAATTCGGATCCAATCTATCATGGCCACATCCTTTGGATTGCCCGCACAGTATCCAATAAACCTGTGAATCAAATCTGAATATTTGAAATCTATGGCGACCTCGACTGCGCATTAGATCAATTTAAAGGACTTTTCGCTAGGGATAGACAACGTGTTTACAATAGGAAAAATCTGTGAAGTCCAACGATCTTACGGGAAACAGTCACAATATCCCAAATGTCATCAAAACAATTCTCGTTGTTGATGACAGCAAACTGCAGCGCCGGATTGTTCGTTCGATGTTAGAGAAACGGGGCCATTGCGTGATCGAGGCAAAATCCGGAGAAGAGGGGTTGGTGATGAGCGCTCTGACCTACCCTGATCTGGTGCTCAGCGATTGGATGATGCCCGGCATGAGTGGTCTGGAATTTTGTGTCAAGTTCCGCGAATTGGGCAAAAATCGATATTCCTATTTTATTCTCCTCACCTCAAAATCTGCCAAAGATGAAGTCGCCCAAGGTCTAGAAATGGGTGCAGATGACTTTCTAACCAAACCTCTCAACGCCAGTGAATTACACGCGCGTATTATTGCAGCTGGGCGTATTTTGACCATGCAAAGAGAACTTGAAGAAAAAAATAAATTCATTTCCTCGGCGTTAGAAGAGATCAAAAAACTATATACTTCGCTCGACAATGACTTGTTGGAGGCGCGTAAACTTCAACAATCTTTAATTAGAGAACGCAGCAAACGTTACGGATCTTTCGAACTCTCTATACTTCTGGAAAGCGCCGGTCGGGTCGGTGGCGACTTGGTTGGCTTTTTTCCGGCGGGCTCAAGCCACCTCGGGATTTACGCAATTGATGTATCAGGTCACGGAATTAATTCCGCAATGATGGCCGCGCGATTGGCAGGATATTTATCCTCCACGATAAGCGATCATAATATCGCGTTGCAACAGGATGAAAACGGTGTGGTGGGACCGATGCAACCGCATGATGTTGTGGCGAATTTAAACAATATCGTTCTTAATGAAATGGACACCGAACTTTATTTCACACTTCTTCTCGCCTATCTTGATCTGTCATCCGGAGCACTTTGTTTTGTTCAGGCAGGACATCCTCATCCCATTATCCAACGCGCGGATGGTACATTTGATACGATCGGAAAAGGCGGATTGCCTGTTGGACTTGTCGAGCAGGCGACTTACGATTCCTACCACGACCACTTACATCCCGGCGATCGCATTTTGATCATCTCAGATGGATTGACCGAAAGTCATGATCCTTCTGGCAAACTTTTGGGCGGAGAAGGAATGAAAAAGATTCTCTCAAAATACCGCAACTCAAAGGGTTTGGACCTCTTCGATCACTTGCTGGAAGACCTAAAGGTTTATGCAGCCTCGCAATATTTTAACGATGATGTGTCTGCCGTCATGGTAGAGTATCACGCTTGAAGTAATATATTTCATTTAAAAATCTCGGAAGATTTATGAAACCTGACCGTTTTGTTTGTCTCCAATCATCCGCAATTACAAAGATTGTATCGTTTAAAAAACTATCCGCCCACCATAGATCTTGTCAGGCGATCACGCCGGAAATTAAATCCAAGATGAACCGCCTATCACCAGGGTTTTCCACCAAATCTACTGCCAATGTTGCGGACACGATAAATTCTGAATGCCCCTCTTCGGTAGGGGCGCAGCGACGCATCACCGGACGAGCTAAAAAAACGGTACATAGCTTTTCTGCCCAAAGATCATACTCTGGCATATACACGAACCTTCGAAAGGCCCCAACGCGTCTGGGCCTTTCGATGATCCAGCCGGTTTCCTCCATTACTTCGCGATGCAAGGCAGGGATCGGATGTTCCCCGGGATCAATGCCCCCTCCGGGAAGCTGAAACTCCGGTTTCGGGTCATTTTGATGCGTCAGCAGCAGGTTCTCACCTATCGGTAAAAGCGCATACACCCCCGGTCGGCGCTTATATAAGATATCATTCTTTACGCTCTCACCAAAGCGACGTATCATCCTTATCTTCCTTTGCTGGCTGGCTTGCCCAGTGGTCCAAGACAGGGTATGGCACAAATCATGAAATTGGGGAATTCGAATGTTGCACAGCGCAGAGCTTGACTGGGACGATACAGTCCTGCCCTTTCAATTGGACAAATCAGATATGCGTGGACGCGTGGCACGCCTCGATGGCGTTTTGAGCGGTGTCCTGAAACAGCATGCATATCCACCAGTTGTCGAAGCGCTTGTTGCGGAAATGACCCTTTTGACGGCATTGATCGGACAAACCGTCAAGCTGCGCTGGAAATTGTCACTACAGGTGCAATCCAAAGGTGCTGTGCGCATGATTGCGACCGACTACTACGGTCCCGAAAATGAAGGCGACGCGGCGCGAATTCGTGCCTATGCCAGCTTTGACGCGGAAAAACTGACGACGGGGAATCCGATGGATCAAATTGGTGAGGGATATTTTGCCATTCTGATCGATCAAGGTGAAGGGACCCAACCCTATCAAGGGATAACGCCCCTCTCCGGAACCTCTCTTTCTGAAAGTGCCGAGGCATATTTCGCGCAATCAGAACAATTGCCCACAAAATTCACGCTGAGCTATGGCAGAGCCACCGAACCGGGTGTGGCAGAACATTGGCGCGCGGGCGGTATCATGTTGCAACATATGCCCAAAGCAAGTCCTTTTGTCGCCGCCGAAGGCGGAACGGGGGAAGCCGGTCTTTTGGTTGCCGCAGATCTGGTGAGTGGTGAAACAGAAGAAAATTGGACCCGCGTTAATTTTCACCTCGATACGGTGGAAGACCTCGAACTGATTGGTCCGACGATAACGCCTGCAACACTGCTCACACGGCTCTTTCACGAAGAAAATCCGCGCATTTTTGATGCACAACGGGTCGAATTCGGCTGTTCCTGTTCAGAAGAAAAAGTGCGCCAATCTTTGTCCATCTATTCTGCCAAAGACATCGAAACCATGACCACCGAAGCAGGAACAGTCACAGCGGATTGCCAGTTTTGCGGAGCACATTATGTCCTTGATGCCAAAACAGTCGGATTTGATGCGGCTGACGGGTGAGCCGCTTAAAGCCTATTTGCAAACTGCTTTGCAAAGCCCCGCTACGGGGTCCTCTGATTTTGATCTGAACAACGACCAGCATAACTTTGCGGAAACCGAACTCCGCAGGGCGGCTGTATTGATTGCCATTCAGATCCGAGACGGCGCACCCCATGTGATATTGACCAAGCGATCCTCTGCATTGAAAAACCACCCTGGTCAGGTCGCCTTTCCCGGTGGAAAGATAGACCCAAGCGACGCAACTGCAATTCAAGCCGCCCTTAGAGAAGCGGAAGAGGAAATCGCGCTCCCCCGAGCACAGGTTGATGTATTGGCATCCTTACCAGATCACATAACTGTGACCCGTTTTCGCATTACGCCAGTTGTTGCATATGTCGAGGGAAGCTTTCACCCCGTTGCAGAACGAGGGGAGGTGGAAGAGGTGTTTACCGTACCATTGAGTTTTCTGATGCAACCGCAGAATTACTCAATTTGTGAACGCCACTACAAAGGGTATATCCGCAGATATTACACCGTCCCCTATGGACCCCATTATATTTGGGGGGCAACAGCAAGGATGCTGCGCGCATTTGCAGATTGTTTTGCCCCATGAATATCTGCGGGACTTGGTTCAAGGCGCCCAGCGCCCAAAAGATCATGCGCCTCTTGGAGGGTGCGGGTCATCAGACCTATTTCGTCGGGGGATGCGTGCGCAATGATCTGTTGGGGCGTGAGGTCAAAGATATCGACATCGCAAGTGCAGCGCCCCCAGAAACCACGGTGGCCCTCGCAAAAGAGGCGGGCATTCAAGCCGTGCCAACCGGAATAAAACATGGAACAGTGACCCTGATCGTGGATAGCCAAAGCTATGAAATCACAACCTTTCGCAGAGACTTGCTGACCGACGGGCGCCATGCAAAGGTGGCATTTTCCTCTGACCTCAAAGAAGACGCTCAAAGACGCGATTTTACAATGAACGCGCTTTATGCGACGGCAGACGGAACGATCTTGGATCCCCTTTCAGGGCTGGAGGACCTGCGCGCAGGCCGCGTGCGCTTTATCAATGATGCGGATCAACGGATTAAAGAAGATTATCTGCGTATATTAAGGTACTTTCGCTTTTCTGCCTGGTATGGTGCACTTTCCGAAGGATTTGACCCAGAGGCACTTGCAGCCATTGCTGCAAACTTGGATGGGCTGAACCAATTGTCAAAAGAGCGCATTGGCTCGGAAATGATTAAGCTTTTGTCTGCGCCCGACCCAAGCCCAAGCATTGCCGCCATGCGTGCGACCGGCGTCCTGAACAATATCTTGGAGGGGGCTGATGATCGGCTTCTTTCACTGTTTGTGCATTTGGAAATCTCCAACGGGTTGTCTCCTGACCCCATCGGGCGGCTTGCGGTTTTGGGGGGGCAGGATGTGAAGCATCAACTTCGGCTCACAAATCTGCAAGCCAAAACCTTTGATATTCTCAGGGAATGCATGTCCAATACCATGCCTCCCCATGAGCTGGGCTATCGGTACGGGCAGCACATCGCCCAAATGAGCATCGCGCTCAGGGCCGCAGTCTTTGAAACCCAGATCATGTCCAGCGACCTTGAGGCCGCGATACAAGGTGCATCGGCCCAATTCCCCCTCACCGGTCAGGATTTGACAGATCGCTTTGAAGGCGTGGAATTGGGACGCGTCCTCAAAGACTGCGAAGCACAATGGATTGCCTCAGGATTTAAGCTTGGCAAAGACGACCTCTTGCGCCTGCACCGCTAAGGCCATACCCTGCCCGCATTTAAATTGAGGCGACGGTAATGCCCATTGAAACACTTATTGCTTTGACTGGTTTTGCAATCACCGCGTCTTTCACGCCCGGGCCAAACAATGCACTGATCGCTGCATCGGGGGTGAATTTTGGGTATCGAAGATCCCTGCCACATATTCTGGGAATCGCTTTTGGCTATGCGTTTATGATTTTTGTAGTGGGCTTATTCCTTGGCCAAGTGTTCCAACAGAGCCTTTTGCTTAGGGAAGCTCTTCGCTGGCTGGGGATCATTCTTTTGATCTATGTTGCCTATAAAATCGCAACCGCAGGCGGGTTGAGCCAAGCCGATGGCAGAGCACGCCCTTTTCGATTTTATGAGGCCGCCGGATTTCAATGGGTCAACCCGAAAGGCTGGGCCATGGCGATCGCCATTACGTCTCAATTTATTGATCCTGCCGCCCCTATAGAATCCTCCCTGACAGTGGCATTCATCTTTATCTGTGCCGGAATTGCATCCGCGTCCCTTTGGGCCTGGCTTGGCTCCCAAATCGCAAGCCGCCTGTCAGGGCCTGAACGGACAATATGGTTCAATCGATTGCTTGGGCTATTGGTTTTTGCGTTTGTCTTTATATTACTCCTGACGTGATATTTTGGCATCTGCTGTAAGGGCAAAGACAGACCAAAAATTAATAAGTTTTTGAACTTTACAAAAGCCTGAATTGCGATATCCTGAGCAGCTTTTCATCTTTTGCTGGATTATTGGTCATGTTTCGTCTCTTTGAGAACCTCGTAGATCCCTTCGTTGACTACAGCGAGACCGATATTCCACCCAATAAATTATACCCATTTCTCAAAGACTACTGTCGCCCGTTTTTTGGCGTCTTTGGCGTTTTGAGCGTTTTGTCCTGCCTCGTTGCAGGCATTGAAATTGGGCTTATTTACTTTATCGGTTGGCTGGTTGACGTGATGCAGGGCGACCCCAAATTGGTCTGGAGCCAATACGGCGCAACCCTAATCATCGTGGGTTTGCTGATCCTTTTTATCCGACCCATCGTTTTTGGCGCCCATGTCGCCTTGTTAAACAATACGATGATGCCGAACCTTGGAACGTTGATCCGTTGGCGTGCGCACCGTCACGTTTTGCGCCAATCGGTGGGATGGTTTGAAAATGATTTTGCGGGGCGGATTGCCAATCGCGTGATGCAAACGCCTCCAGCTGCAAATGAAGTTGTTTTTCACCTGTTTGATGCGCTTAGTTACGCCATCGCCTATGTGTTAGGATCTGCCATTTTGTTGTGGACAGCTGATCCTCAGCTGACACTGCCGCTTTTGATATGGCTTGCAGGGTATATTTTCCTGATGCGTTGGGTTGTGCTTCGCGTTGGCCCCGCCTCCGAAGCGTCCTCTGATGCGCGCTCAAAACTTAATGGCCGTATCGTAGACGGATATACAAATATCCAGACCGTGAAAATGTTCGCAGACGAAACAGACGAGTTGGACTATGCGCGCGACGCGATTTCTTTTACCCGTGAAACGGTGAAGAAAGAGATGCGCATTTACACCGCGATGGACGCATTTCTGGTCACCCTGAACGGATTGTTGATTGTCAGCGTGATTGGATGGGCCATTTATTTATGGACAAATGGATCGGCCTCGGTGGGCGTTGTCGCGGCGGCCGCTGCTTTGGTCATGCGCCTGAATGCAATGACAGGTTGGATCATGTGGGCGGTGACCAGTTTTTTCCGCGAACTTGGGGTGGTGTCAGAAGGAATGCGCACAATTGCCCAGCCTTTGAACCTCGTGGACACCGCAGACGCAAAACCGCTCACAGTCCGCAACGCCGAAATTCGCTTTACGAACCTGTCCCATCACTACGGCAAACTGAGCGGCGGGTTGGATCAAATGAACCTTACCATCCGCTCCGGCGAAAAGGTCGGACTTGTCGGCCGTTCGGGTGCAGGGAAAACCACGCTATTGAAATTGTTGCTGCGGTTTTATGATATCGAAAGCGGCAAGATTGAGATCGACGGGCAGGATATCTCGCGCGCCACCCAAGACAGCCTACGCCGCCATATCGGTATGGTGCAACAGGACAGCAGCCTTTTACACCGCTCTGTGCGAGATAACATTCGCTACGGCAGCAAAGGTGCATCCGATGCCGAGGTGATAGCAGCTGCACAAAAGGCGCAAGCGCATGAATTCATCATGGGCCTTCAGGATCCAAGCGGACGCAGCGGGTACGATGCCGAAGTCGGTGAGCGAGGTGTGAAACTGTCAGGCGGGCAACGCCAGCGGATCGCACTCGCCCGTGTGATCCTCAAAGATGCGCCCGTTCTTTTGCTGGACGAAGCGACAAGCGCGCTAGATAGTGAAGTCGAAGCAGCAATCCAAGACACGCTTTACAAAATGATGAGCGGCAAAACCGTGATCGCCATCGCCCATCGCCTGTCCACCATTGCCCATATGGATCGTATATTGGTGATGGATGATGGAAAGATCGTCGAGGATGGAACGCACAATGCACTGATCGCAAAAGGGGGGCTTTATGCGGGTTTCTGGGCGCGACAATCAGGGGGATTCATCAATGTGGACTAAGATTACGTCGCCCAAGTCATGGATTGACACGCTGTCGCCTGCCGAAGGAGCACCTCCGCGGCGACTTTATCCTTTTATGCATTGGTGTTTGAAGGGCAGCTATTTCGCCATATTGATCGGATCCATAGCAACGATCGTTGCTGGATGTATGGAAATGGTGACAGCCGCGCTTTTGGGAATAATCCTAGATGTGGTCTTGGACGCCGGCCCTGAAAATGTAATCGCCGATCAAGGCCTGTTTCTGGCAGGGGCGGCGATTTTTATTCTGTTTGCGCGCCCTCTCACCTTCATGTTTTCCGCTTACATGCAAAGCGTGGTCATCGGTCCGAATTTACGCAAAATGGTGATGACACGGTTGCACCGTTGGACGCTGGGCCATTCGACCACGTTTTTCGACAACGATTTCGCCGGTCGTATCGCCCAGAAAGAGGTCACCGCCGCGCGCGCCCTAACCGATGTTGTGGTTGAATTTCTGCATACGGTTCTGTTTGCGGTCGCCTCCATTGTTGCGGCCTTTGTCATTGTGGCCACTATTGATTGGCGCATTGGGGCCATGGTGATCCTTTGGGTTTTCGGCTTTTTTGGTCTGATGAAATATTACCTGCCACGCATTCGTGTCCGCTCTGCCGCGCGCGCAGAGGCGCAGGCTGTGACCACGGGGCAGATTGTTGACACAGTGAGTAATGTCAAAGTGGTCAAACTTTTCGCCAATGCGTTTTACGAAGACAAAGCAGCGCTTAAGGCTTTTGATTTCCTGCGCCAGACCTCAAAGGACTATGGCGTTATGCTGATCTGGTTTCGTATGGCGCTGCTGACCTATTCAGGCGTGATCTTTATCGGAGTTATTTTCGCCACGATCTATTTATGGATGAACGGACAAGCAACCCCGGGGGCCGTGGTCGCCGGCGGTTCGGTGGCCATGCGGTTGATGATGATGGCGGGCTGGGTAAGCTTTTCTATGATGACAATTTATTCCAACCTCGGAGAGGTGGAAAATGGGATGATCACCCTCACACCGCCTCATACGCTTGTGGACGCCGACGATGCCAAAGCGTTGGTTGTGAACAAGGCCGAAGTCAGATTTGACAGCCTTAGCTTTGCTTACGGACGCGAAAAGGGCGGGATCAAAAATATAACTCTAACTGTACAGCCGGGGGAAAAGCTTGGGATTGTAGGGGCTTCAGGTGCGGGGAAATCCACGTTGGTGTCCTTGCTCTTGCGCCTTCATGACGCCGAACAAGGGTCTGTATTGATTGACGGTCAAAATCTTAGGGATGTCACCCAAGACAGCCTGCGCAACCAAATCGGCATGGTGACGCAGGAAACATCCATGTTCAACCGCTCAGCCAAAGACAACATCCTTTATGGCCGCCCAGAGGCCAGTGATGAAGAGGTCCTGAAAGCCGCACAAAAAGCCGAAGCCGACGAATTTATCCGCGATATCGTCGACAATAAAGGGCGCAAAGGTTATGAGGCACACCTTGGTGAGCGCGGCGTGAAGCTTTCGGGCGGGCAACGCCAGCGCATCGCGCTGGCCCGCGCCATCCTAAAGGACGCCCCGATCCTTGTTCTGGACGAAGCCACAAGCGCGCTGGACAGCGAAGTCGAAGCCTCTATCCAAGCCGCCCTTGAACGGGTGATGGAGGGCAAAACAGTGCTCGCTATTGCCCACCGCCTGTCCACCATCGCGCGGATGGATCGTATCATCGTGCTGGATCAGGGGGAAATTGTCGAAGAGGGAACGCACAGCGACCTCTTGGCACGCAACGGGCTTTATGCGCAGTATTGGAACAGACAATCAGGCGGGTTTATCGGGATTGATCAGGCGGCAGAATAACCAACCCGCCTCAGGTATTATTTTGCATGGAAAAGACTTTTTTACAAGTCTGTTCAATCAATTTCAGATTGTATAATCTGTTGTTCAAATTTCATTTATGCGGTGTTTTTGATGTTCCATTTCTTTGAAAATCTTGTCGATCCCTTTGACAATCGCCCGATCGCCGATCCCCCACCCAAATCGGTTTGGGCCTTTCTTTTGGAAAACTGTCGCTCCTTTAACATGGTGTTGGTCGCGTTGTTTTTCGCAACATTGATCACGGCAACCTTGGAGGTGCTGTTTCTGGTCGGGATCGGGAAATTTATGGATTATATCCAAAGCCAAACTGACATCATTTTGGACAACCTTTGGGGTGTCGTCATCGCATTTGGCGTTTTTTTGATCTTACTGCGCCCGCTTGCAAGCATGATTGACACGATGATTGCCGATCAATCGATTGATGTTAACCTCACACAAGCTGTGCGATGGCGCGCCTTTCGGCGGGTTATTCAAAAGTCTGTCGGATGGTTTGAAAAGGACCTCGCCGGACGCATTGCAAACCGCGCGATTAACACACCCAATTCTGTTAAGCGCCTTGCCTTGATGACACTTAGCGATAGCGCACATGGTTTGATCCTTGTTCTTGGGACCTTCATTGTCCTTTCCCAGATGAATATCTATATGACCGTTCCGCTTTTAATCTGGGTGACGCTTTATGGGGCGCTGACCCGCTGGACAATTTCGAAGGTTGAACCGCTGAGCAACGCCGCATCAGAAGCAAAATCCACAGTTTCCGGCGTCATTATCGATAGTTTGACAAATATTCACACGGTCAAATCAGCGGGAAGCGAACAGGCAGAGATCAACTTTGTCAAACAAAGCCTGATCACATTGCGCAAACGCGCATTGGAACGCTCTGCCATAACAACCAAAATGGAAATAGGGTTGCATATGCTTAACGGCGCGCTTTTGTTTGCGGTGATCGGTGGGGGAACGGTTTTATGGGCCTCTGGCGGGATCACGGCTGGGGAATTAATCGGTGCCACGCTTTTGATTTTGCGCATCGAAACGATCAGTAAATGGTTTATTCGCCTCGCAGGCGATATTTTCGCCGAAATCGGCACAATTCGTGAAGGTATGAAAAGCATTTCCCAACCCGTTGATCTGCGCGACCACCATGATGCGCGCACCCTTGAGGTGACCGGTGGCGCCTTGGTCATATCGGGTTTAACCCATCACTATGGAAAAGCCAGCGGTGGGTTAAACGACGTCAGCTTTTCGATAAAAGGCGGGGAAAAAGTCGCGATTGTCGGACGCTCCGGCGCGGGAAAATCCACGCTCTTGAAACTTTTCTTACGGTTTTATGAGGCCGAAGGCGGCAGCATCGCGATTGACGGGCAAGATATCAGGACGCTCACCCAAAATAGCCTACGCCGCCATATCGGATTGGTGCAACAAGACAGCGGCCTTTTGCATCGCTCTGTGCGCGATAACATCGCCTACGGCCGCCCCTATGCCAGCGAGCAGGAAATCATCGCTGCCGCGAAAAAGGCCAAAGCGCATGACTTTATTTCGGGGCTAGAGGATGGGGAGAACCGCATAGGCTATGACGCGCATGTGGGGGAGCGGGGGATTAAGCTTTCGGGTGGGCAACGCCAGCGCATTGCACTTGCCCGGCTGATCCTAAAAAATGCGCCCATCCTTTTTCTGGATGAGGCGACAAGCGCTCTGGACAGCGAAGTTGAAGCCGCCATTCAATCCAGCCTTGGGGATTTGATGGAGGATAAAACCGTGATCGCCATTGCCCATCGCCTGTCTACGATTGCGCACATGGACCGCATCCTTGTGATGGATGAGGGCCGCATCGTCGAGGACGGGACGCATGACAGGCTATTGGCGATGGGGGGATTATACGCAGGATTTTGGCAGCGCCAGTCCGGCGGGTTTCTTGATGTTGACGCAGCCTGAGGGTAAGAGGCAGAAAACAGAGCGCGCAACATGGTTGACTATCACATCAAACGCCTTGGCCATCGCGGGGATGGTGTCACAGAAGAGGGGTATTTTGCCCCCCTTACCCTGCCCCAAGAACGCATTTCGGCAGAGGCAGAGGGAAGATCGCTGAGCAATGTCAAAATCCTTGAACCCTCTGAACATCGTGTCAAACCGCCCTGCCCCCATTTTAAATCCTGCGGGGGATGTGCCTTGCAACATGCCTCAGACGGTTTTGTCGCAAACTGGAAGGTCGATGTGGTGCGCGAAGCTTTGGCGGCCCATGGGATAGAAACAGAGCTTCGCCCATGCCTGACCTCTCCGACCCAATCGCGCCGTCGGGCGAGTTTTTCGGCGCGGCGCACAAAGAAAGACGCCCTTGCAGGGTTTCACGCGCGCGGGTCCGATGTGGTGATCGATATTGAGCATTGTGTGCTGATCCGGCCAGAGCTGCGCGCAGCGCTTGGCCTCGTCAAGGCCTTGGCTATGACAGGGGCCAGCCGAAAGGGCGAGATCTCTGTTCAGATCAATACCTCTGAGGCGGGATTGGACGTGGAGGTGCGCGGGGGAAAACCACTTGAGCCCGCCGTGCAGATATCGCTTGCCCAAGCGGCAGAACAGTTTTCCCTTGCACGCCTAAGTTGGGAAGATGATGTCATCGCCCTGCGTGCACCCCCTATCCAGCGCTTTGGACGCGCCCGTGTTGTGCCACCCCCCGGAGCCTTCCTTCAGGCGACAAAAGAAGGCGAAGGCGCACTTTTGCATCACGTTCAGACTATCGTCGCCGATGCACGTTCTATTGTAGACCTTTTTAGCGGTTGTGGCACATTTTCGCTGCCCTTAGCGGAGACCAAAGAGGTCCATGCTGTCGAAGGCGAAAAAGCAATGGTGCAGGCGATGGACGCCGGTTGGCGCAAAGCGGAAGGGTTGAAAAAGCTTACGCATGAGGCACGCGATTTGTACCGCCGTCCTCTTCTGGTTGACGAACTGAAACGCTTTGACGCTGCAGTCATCGATCCCCCGCGCGCAGGTGCCGAGGCGCAAGTCGGAGAGCTCGCAAAAAGCGGAATCAAAACGATCGCCTATGTTTCGTGTAATCCGGTGAGTTTTGCACGCGATGGTGCAATTTTGCGGGACGCAGGATATAACCTTGCCTTCGTGCAAACGGTCGATCAATTCCGTTGGTCATCCCATGTGGAGCTCGTCGGGGCATTTGTTAAAAATTAAATCGCACAAGCAGTTTTCTGTCAGTCAATCAACCGGAGAACCTGCGGGTGATCTGCATAAAAAGCATGGGTCTGGGGCGAAAATCTAACCCCTTTAGTCCCGAAATAACCGAATTTTCACTATTGTTGACAGCCTTTTTATGATACCCAAAAAGAAAAACGGGCAGTTTTCAAATGGGTTACATCAGAAGCATTTTGGCTGCATTTTTGGTGCTTGCTCTGGTTGGCTGTTCTTCGCCGTCTTTTTTTCGTGCCTCCAGTCTTTCATCGAATATACAAGATGTAAATGTAACGAGCATCGTCATCAGTAAAAAGAACCGTCGCATGTATCTTTTTGACGGGAAAACTGTTTTGCGGTCCTACAAGATTGGACTGGGATCGGAACCGGTAGGGGATAAAAAGGTGCAAGGCGATGGGAAAACGCCCGAAGGGCTTTATTATATCGACCGGAAAAATCCAAAAAGCCGATATTACCTGTCGCTCGGAATTTCCTACCCGAATTCAGCAGACAAGGCTGAGGCGCAAGCACTTGGCAAATCTCCGGGGGGAGATATTTTTATCCATGGAGAAGACACCAAACCTAATTTCTTTAAACGCGATTGGACAGCAGGCTGTATTGCCGTGAAAAACAGGGAAATCCGCGAAATTTATGCGCTGGTCAAAGTTGGCACACCTATTCTTATTCGCCCCTGACCAAAACGCTGTCGTCACGCAAGTCTTCCGGATCCGGACCACTGCCCAGAACCAATGTCCACCATATTTTTCCAGAGGTTTCCTGATACCAAGAAAACCCTAACTCAGTGGCTCTTTTGTCCAATAGGACGCGGCGCAGATCCGGACTCTCCATCCAAGCGGCAAGGGTTTCAAGCTCTGTTTCATAGGTTTCGGAAATCAATTCACCAACAAACTTATGAGCGTACCCAGCGCGTGCCACGCGGTCAATCGGCGAGGACCCGTCAGATCCAAAATGCCAAGGCCGGTTTTGGACGGACATATCGCGCGCATGTGTGGCAGCCGCCGCATTTAAGGCAGCATTCAGAACCAATGTCGGGCTTTGTGCAGAAACACGCAATGCATTTACCGCATCCAAGGTCCTGAACTGCACGTCCGCTGCCGATTGGAGGCCGAGCTTATACAGCTTTGGCAATGGCTTACCGTCAGGGCCCATTTGTGGAATGTCATTTCCACAGGCGGTCAAAAACCCAAACAATGCCACGATCAATAGGAAAGTCCGAACCATTTCCCCCCCAAAAGACAAGATGAACGTTCTCTGGTTATCGTGTTGTAGGCCTGCTTGCCAGCCCGTTTTGATAAAAAACCATTTTCTAACATGAAGTTGTCTTGTTATTGATGCAATGAAGCACTATTTTGGGACCGTGGTGTTTAAATTAAATCAATCGGAGCATTAAATGGCCTGTCAATCTCGCCGAACCTTTCTTGCAATGGGCGCGGCCAGTGTCGCTCTACCTGCATTCGGGCAGACAGAGCCAAACGACATATCTACGACAGAAATTGAACGCGAAGTATCGCAAACTGTTCGCCATAATGCGTCCAGTTTTCGCGCACTGGATTGGGAACCATACTTTTCCAATTTGAAAAACGGTGCAGTGCTTGTCGATATATCTTCTCGCGCGTTACATTTTTGGTCAGAGGATGGAAAAACCTATAAACTCTATCCTTCAAGCGTTCCATTGAGCGAAGAACTGACTCGCCGTGGACGTACAAAAGTTACCAGAAAGGTAGTTGGCCCAAGCTGGCGCCCAACTCCCTCAATGCTTGAGCGAAATCCAGAATGGCCAGAATACATACCGCCCGGTCCAGATAATCCACTGGGAACGCATGCTCTGTACCTCAGCTGGCAGTATTACCGGATCCACGGCACCCATGACACGAGAAAAATTGGTCGCAGATCATCCAACGGCTGCATTGGCCTTTATAATGAACACGTAAAAGAGTTATTCGAATTAACAAAAGTCGGCACACAAGTGTTGCTAATTTGACATTATATATAATTTTGTTATCCATCTGTTTATTGCCAATATACTTTTGTTATAATAAGAATAGCCGTAGTGGTAAGCTTTGCGCCTGCCCATGCGACTGGTACTCTTTCAACGTCACGAGGAAGACACATGAAAAAAATTACACTTGCCATTACATTGGCAGCTTTCGCCACCACAGCTTCAGCTGGTGGACTTCAAGAACCAGAAGTCACAATGGCACCCGCTCCTATGATTGAGGAAGCGACGGCCGGTTCATCCGCAGGCAACTTGATTGTGCCATTGCTCGCCGTTCTTTTGCTGGCGGCAGCTGCGCGCTAAATTTTTTTTCTCCAAGAATTCCAGTCTGGCCCTTTCGGGGCCAGATTTTTTTGTCCGTCATTTCCCAATTTATATGTAACTGAGCTCACTTTCACGAATAAACAAGCAGCTAAATCAAATATACCTCTGGCTCAGAAGTGACTATGTCCGCACTGCTTTCAGGGTGCCGGTTAGCTTTGTTTCCAGTTCTTTTGTTTCAACAGGTTTTGAAATGTAACCATCCATGCCGACGGCAAAACACTTGTCTGCGTCTCCCGTCAAGGCGTTTGCTGTGATCGCAATAATTGGAGTACGGGCCAGACCAGTTTCCGCTTCTCTGCGACGGATCATGGTTGCCATTTCAAAACCGTCAACCAATGGCATCTGACAGTCTGACAAAATAAGATCAAATGCCCCGTTTTCCCATTTTGAAAATCCTTCCATTCCGTTTTTGGCAAATTCAACTGTAAATCCGAGCATTTCTATTTGGCGCATTAGAACTATGCGGTTTATTTCATTGTCTTCTACCAGAAGCAATTTGGTAGATTTGCGTTTTTCTTTGTCTTCGTTCCCCGATGCGGTGCTTGCAATCTGTGCTTCCGTATCAACCAGTGGTTCTATTTTGCCACTCAGTATTGCGAGTGCTCTGGTGAACTCGGTCATCAAAAGAGGATAAAGTTGGATACAAAACTCTGTCTCACTTATTTGACCCAATGCCTTTGAGCGGTCTCGCGACAAAGTTAAAAATTTAGGGGCCTTTACAAATGTACGAATTTTCTCTTGCCAAATCCTGACCGTTTCCAATTGATGGGGACGCAGGATAAAAATCTGCCCTCCATCGCCGTCCACACGGTAATCTGACATATCCCCGCGCACGGTAACATCGCGAAATTTCACTCCCATGAGATCCAAATTCCGTGCAATTTTCCAAGTCGGCTCCCCCCCTTCCTCTGTCAAAAGTTCAACGCTCAATCCTGAAAAATCAATGGAACTTTCGTCACCTTCGGCTGTAGCCATTGGGAGAACGATTGCGACACTTGTTCCTTCCCCCTCTGAACTCTTGATGTCGATTGTTCCGCCCATTTGTTGTATGAGTTTTTGGGTTATCAACAATCCGAGACCCGTTCCCCCGACGCGTCTTGTGGAGGATGCTTCGCCCTGCACAAAGGGTTTAAAGAGATTTTTCAACACCGCCTCTGACATACCAATGCCATGGTCCTTTACAAAAAAACGGATTTCGTTTCCTTTTCCTTTTTCGACAGAAAAATAAGCGGTCGTGTGCGAACCTGTCAGATCAGAAGATGAGTATTTTATCGCGTTACTTAACACATTAAGGAGAATTTGACGCACGCGCCCGCTGTCGGCCATAACCCATCTCGGCACATTTGGATCAATAGAAAGGGCGATTCTTACGCCGTTTTGATCTGCAATTGTTTGCTGGGTGACCGCTGCACCTTCCACTACGGAGACAATATCTGTTCTTGAGTTTTCGATAATCATTTTGCCAGCATCAATTTTTGATGCATCAAGAATATCATCTATGATGCGTAACAGGGAAAAGGCGGAATTGCGCACTGTGCCAACTATCTGCCGCTGTTCATCTGATGAATTCATGGTATCCAAAACCTCGACCATGCCAATGATACCATTCATTGGAGTGCGAATTTCGTGGCTCATATTTGCCAGAAAATCACCCTTCGCGCGGGTTGCTTCTTCTGCCAGAATTCGCGCCTGATAAAGTTCTGCTTCGGTGCGAGTTGTTAGGCTGGTAAAATAATAAAGCTCCGCCACCAAAAGGATCGTCACCGTTGCGCGCAGTGAAAAATTAATTATGTCGATATTGATATCCGTTTTGAGCAATGGGATACCGAACAAAATTTCTGACGTTCCAATCAGGCCATATTGAACAACGAAATACCATGAAATCAGGGGTAAAGCGAAAAACGCCAGCAAAATTTTGCGTTCATATTTCCAAGAAAGTGATAAAAAGGGCAACACCATAATGGGTAAAAACAAAAGATCGACATCGGCCTCAGGCAACCCAAAAATCAAACCAATCACGGTTGTCACTGTTGCGCTAAACAACCAGAATGCCCGTGCAAGTAAATGAAATTTCAGCTGAAAAAGTAACAAACAAATCAGGTAAACACCTGCCACGCTTCCACAGATTATCATGCTCGATCTGTCACCAACGATGGCGAAGGCAAGAAACCAAGCCAAAGCCAGATACACGATGACAATAACTGCGATCTTACTAACAACATAGCGACGCTTCAGGTCGATTTCTTTATAAGTTCGCTCGTTTGAATTCAGCATAACTCATTAAACCACGCGTTAAAATTTGCGCAAGCTTCAATCCGCATCGCGCGATACTGCCAATGTGTCCTACCAGAACCTGTATCATATTTATATAGATAACCAATAGGATGTCTTTCTGTTTCCCGTCCGTCTTCCTGTCAATGGGTCAGGAAAGAGACTTGCGCTCTTTGTCTGTTCCAGACAAAAGTAAGGAGCAGTCCATGTAAGGGGATCAACTATGAAAACGGCATTGATCGTCATTGATGTACAGAATGATTTTTGCCCGGGTGGGGCATTGGCTGTGAATGGCGGCGACGAGATCATTCCACTTATTAACGCGATGTGGCAGCACTATGATGTGCGGTGTTTGACACAGGATTGGCATCCAGAGGGACATTCTTCCTTTGCCAGTTCCCATGAGGGCAAAGCTCCTTTTGACATAACCAAAATGTTTTATGGAGATCAGGTTCTATGGCCGGATCATTGTATCATCGGAAGCAACGGCGCCGCGTTTCATCCTAATCTGAAAACAGATGATGCCAATATTATTGTGCGCAAAGGCAGCAATCCTGCGGTCGACAGTTATTCTGCATTCTTTGAAAACGACCATAAAACGCCCACAGGTTTGAATGGATATCTTCAAACCCTTGGCGTCACGCATATCGATCTTGCAGGACTTGCGACAGATTATTGCGTGGCATATTCTGCTTTGGATGCCGCGACACTCGGCTACAAAGTCAAAGTCCTCGAAGCCGCTTGCCGCGCCATTGATCTTGATGGTTCGCTGGACAAGGCCCGCACGCAGATGCGTGCAGCCGGCATCACGTTGGAGCGTTAAATGGTCGATATTGCTACCCGCGTCTGGAACCACAAATGGAAGATCGATCCTATTGTCCGGTCTTTAATTGATACGGATTTTTACAAGCTCCTGATGTGCCAATCAATCTTCCGCAACAAGCCCAATACCCGCGTCACATTCAGCCTCATCAACCGGACCAAGAATGTGCGCCTTGCAGATTTGATCGACGAAGGTGAATTGCGTGAACAGCTTGACCACATAAAAGGGCTTCGTTTGACCCGCGGCGAAAGCACGTGGCTGCGTGGAAATACATTTTATGGCAAACGCCAAATGTTTCGGTCGGATTTTATGGAATGGTTCGAAAACCTGCGTCTGCCGGATTACCATCTTGAACGCAAAGATGGACAGTATGAACTGACCTTTGAGGGGCTCTGGCCTGAGGTGATGCTCTGGGAAATACCGGCACTTTCTGTTCTTATGGAATTGCGCGGACGCGCAGCATTAAACCGAATGGGGAAATTTGAATTACAAGTTCTCTATGCACGGGCGATGACAAAGCTTTGGCAAAAAATTGAACGTCTGCGCAATATTGAAGGTCTGCGGATAGCTGATTTTGGCACACGGCGGCGACATTCCTTTTTATGGCAGGATTGGTGCGTTCAGGCGATGGTCGAAGGTTTGGGGGAAAAATTTGTCGGCACCTCGAATTGTTCCATCGCGCGCTATCGCGAAATAGAAGCGATCGGGACCAACGCCCATGAACTCCCCATGGTCTATGCCGCCTTGGCCGAGTCGGACGATGACCTTGCCGCTGCACCCTATCAGGTCCTTTCGGACTGGCAGGAAGAACATGATGGAAATCTGCGCATTATCCTTCCTGACACCTATGGAACAGATGGATTTTTAAAGAATGCCCCAGAATGGCTTGCTGGCTGGACAGGTATGCGCATCGACAGCGGCGACCCTGCAGAAGGTGCAGAGAAAGCCATAAAATGGTGGCAATCCCGGGGTGAAAACCCTGCAAATAAGCTCATTATCTTTTCAGACGGATTGGATGATGATGTGATTGAAGAGTTGCACAAACGCTTTGCCCAACGCGTGAAAGTATCTTTTGGTTGGGGTACCAACCTGACAAATGATTTTCGTGGATTGGCTCCTGCCGGAGAATTGGATGCATTTTCCTTGGTCTGCAAAGCGGTTTCTGCAGATGGTAAGCCTACTGTGAAACTGTCTGACAATCCAAACAAAGCAATGGGGCCACGCAGTGAGATAAATCGTTACAAGCGTATCTTTAATGTGGGGGCCCAATCACAACATGAGGTTTTCGTATAAATCCTGTTTTCATTATTTTAAAACAGACAAACTATGATTTAACCGGACCAAATATTTAAATGCCTGAATTCAGTGTTTCAGAACATTCACCGGCTGCCGCGGAATTTGTATCGCTTCGCGAAAATTGCGGACAATCTATCGCTAGGACCCTAATCAAACTGCCCATGGATCAAATCTATTCAACGGCGCCCGATGGGGCGATGATCGGGCTTACAGCGGCAAAAGGAAAAGAAAAACTGTATTCTCCATTCGGCTTTGAAAGCCGGCCAAATGGAGAACAAGGTGCAGGTATGACCAAACCGATTGTGTAAATTAATGAGTTTGGCCGCGATGATTTAGAACTTGGAAACTTTCAAATGTCAAAGATAGACAGAAGAGCAGATAAATTGAAGCAACAGTTGTGAAAAGGAAAACTACTTTGCATTTGCGAATTACGCACGCCATAGAGATCATGAAAAGGGGATGTAAACGGTGACGCCAGAAAATGGCCTTCCAGTTATCGCAAGTTTTTGGCATGGCTCAAACCTGTCTTGGATCGAAACCTTGTGCATCCAGTCCTTTCTCGACAGAGGCCATCATTTTGTCCTGTACGCCGCGGATAAAATTTCTGGCGTTCCTAATGGCACCGATGTTCGCCACGCGCGGGAAATTTTCTGGCCTGCTCCTTTTGAGCTGAAAGACAATAACCTCCATCGCCTGCAGGTCTTCTCAAATATATTCCGGTTACATCTCGTCAAACAGACCGGTTTCCTATGGGTGGATCTTGATGCCTATTGTGTAAAACCATTTGATTTTAATGTGCCAAACATTTTTGCGCCTTTTGGGTCAAATTTTACAAACCGCGTATTATGCCTTGAAGACAATTCTCCATCACTAAAGGCCATGATTGAATTTGTACAAACCCCCAACCCGACAAAACCTTGGCGAGGACCAAGATTGCACCGCCGCGATGCACAACGTGTTGAGGCCGGCGAGAGATGGGGAATAGAAGCCTTGGGACTAAACTGTTCTGGTGACCCCTGTTTTTCCCATTTTTTAAAACAAAATGGAGAAGACCATTTAGCTTTGCCCATCGAAACGTTTTATCCATTATTGTCCAACGATCTTTGGAAGTTGCATTCGCCAGAAGTCTTAACTGAGGAGATCGAAAGAGAAGGCGTTTATTCGGTTCACTTTTTTGCAACACAAAAAGCGCATATATATAGAAATCTGGGCGGATTACCCGCCCCAGGATCATATTTGGAAAGGCTATGCGAGCGTCATCGCATTGACCCGCAGGCGCAGGTCATTTCATATCCCAACTGACGAAAGTTTCAGCCTAAAGCAGCTACGATTGCGTCACCCATTTCAGAGGTGCTAATCGGAGTACCACCTTCGGGACCCATGAGGTCAGCCGTGCGCGCTCCACTGGCGAGGACCTTTTCAATTGCCCCTTCCAACATGTCAGCTTCTTCTCCGCGATCAAAGGAATAGCGCAGCGCCATCGCAAAACTAAGAATGCAGGCAATCGGATTGGCTTTGCCCTGACCTGCGATGTCCGGCGCGGATCCGTGGACCGGTTCATACATGGCCTTTGGTCTTCCGTTGGCCATCACGGGACCAAGCGTCGCAGACGGCAACATACCAAGACTACCCGTCAACATCGCCGCAGCATCTGACAGCAAATCGCCAAAGAGGTTATCAGTCACAATCACATCAAACTGCTTGGGCCAACGGCACAGCTGCATGGCGCCGGCATCGGCATACATATGGCTGAGTTCCACATCGGGGTAATCTTCGTCGTGCACTTTCTGTACAATCTCGCGCCAAAGAACACCGGATTCCATGACATTTGCTTTTTCCATGGAACAGACTTTGTTGTTGCGACGACGCGCAAGTTCAAAGGCGCTGCGGGCAACGCGGTCAATTTCGCTTTCCGTGTAGCGCTGTGTATTGATGCCGACACGTTCATTGCCTTCTTCGAAAATTCCGCGGGGTTCCCCGAAATAGACACCAGAGGTTGATTCCCTCACAATCATGATATCAAGGCCGGCAACCACGTCTTTTTTCAGCGATGAAAAATCCGCCAAAGCGTCGAAACATTGCGCAGGACGGAGGTTTGCAAAAAGATCCATCTCCTTGCGCAACCGCAATAGGCCGCGTTCTGGCTTCAGGCTGAAATCCAGTGAGTCATATTTGGGACCACCAACCGCGCCCAAAAGAACGGCATCAACCTCTTGGGCTTTGGCCATCGTGTCATCATGTAGAGGCGTGCCATGGGCGTCATAAGCCGCCCCACCCACCAAATCTTCGCTGACATCAAAGTCCAGACCCCTATGCGTCCCAAACCACGCAATCACCTTGCGCACCTCGGTCATCACCTCAGGTCCAATTCCATCCCCCGGTAAAATCAACAACGAAGGCTTTGTCATAACGCGGTCTTCCTCTTTGGTCTGTTTCAAGCCCTTCGCCTAGCGATTGTTACTGTGAGGGTCAAGAAGCTAGCTGATAAAACATTATAAATGTTTAGGCTAGATCGACCAATGGCTTTAGTCTCGCCTCTAAATGGTCCCAAATTGCACTGACAATAGGGATTTTGATCAGTTTTTCATGCGTTGCCAACCACAAATTCAAGGAAGCGATGTCCAAATCAGGCAACTGTCGCCGGACACACTGTTTGCAATCGCTCGGCAGTCGCATAACGGAAAGCCGACGGGTTTGCCGGACAAAGTGCATTTTCACCAACTCTTGATGCGGAGCTTCATGATCTTTTCAGGTAAAAAACTGCCGCTCGCGCATGCAAACCCATTGGGTTCAGTTGCGATTTGGCCATTCGTTGTTCTCACATGCACGCTCGGCATTATTCTTTTGACGGAAAAACAATTGCCGATTTTCGCGACGGTGTTCTTGGCAAGCATTTTTGTGATCAGCTATTTGACCATTTGTCAGTGGGCCAAAACGCGCAATATGCCGCGTTTTGGATTGTATTTATTCGGCAACAGTTCCGATCCACAAACAGACCCCTAGGGCTGAGTTTCCGTTATTATTGGATCAGTACGGCATCGGGTGCGCTTTGTGCGCCCGAGAAATGTCCTCTAGGCATTCTTGCGAAAGCGTCACGTCGGATGCCTTTAGGATATGTTCCAACTGAGATTGTGTGGTGGCGCCAAAGATCGCCGAACACATGAAGGGCCGTGTAACGCACCAAGCAAGTGCCATGTGGACCGGATCCAAACCGTATTTTCGTGCGATCTCTAGATAGGCATCCACAGCGGGCCAAACCCGCTCTGTCACCCGCCCGCCTAGGTCAGCTCCAATAGATTTCCGCGACCCTTCTGGCACTGCACCATTTTGATACTTTCCCGTCAAAAGCCCGACAGCCAGAGGGGAAAAGGCGATCAAACCAACATCTTCTGCAACACTTAGTTCACCAAGATCAGTGTCATAGAGCCGGCACAAGAGCGAATATTCGTTTTGAATCGTTGCCACACGCGGCAATCCGTGATCCTCGGACAGGCGCAGCCATTGCGATGTGCCCCAAGCGCTTTCGTTTGAAAGCCCAAAGTAGCGAATATTGCCTTTCTCTACTTGGGACTGCAAAGCCTCCAAGCAATCAAGCATATCGGCGCGCACCGCATCAGCCCTTAGACCCGTTGGTCCGTAGTCCCAGTTCTTTCGAAACATGTATGATCCGCGATTGGGCCAATGGAATTGATACAAATCAATGTAATCTGTCTGAAGCCTGCGCAGATTGCCTTCGATCGTCTGAGCGATTGTTTTTGACGATATTGGCGCTCCATCGCGTACATATGCCATCCCTTCGCCGGAATGTTTGGTGGCAAGGATATAATCCCCCCGTTTTGACGGATTTTTGGCATTCCAAGTGCCCAGAATTTCCTCTGTGCGCCCGATGGTTTCAGCGCTGATCGGATTTACAGGGTACATTTCTGCGGTATCGACAAAGTTTATCCCATTGCTGAGCGCAAAATCCATTTGCGCATGGCCTTCTGCCTCGCTGGTTTGGGTGCCAAAGGTCATTGTACCAAGGCAGAGGTTTGACACTTTCACCCCAGTGCGTCCCATTTCGTTGTAATGCATTTTACCCTCCTTGCGAATTTTCACCTCTTGTCGTGGCATTTTTGACCGTTCGGAGCATGCTATCGACCTGGACGCGCATTTGTAAGTCCTGCATTGGCTTTAATGTGGGCACATTTGAAAATAAATGTTGAGAACAAAATAAGAACATTTATAATTTCTTTATGGACTCGCTTTTACTGAACCAACATCAAAAAACCAAATACGGCGAAATCAGGCTGTCCGCCAATATCGCCCTGACAAAGGGACGGGTGCATGAATGCGCGGGACGGGCACGGCGGGCCTTTGCCCTGATGCTGGCGGCGAAAACATCCGGTGCAGTGCTTTGGATTTCCCAACCCTTTGGCAGTGATCCTTTGAACCCGTCAGGAATAAAACCCTTTTTGGATCCGGGGCGGTTTTTGTTCATCAACACAAGGCGCAAAGATGATCTTCTTTGGACCATGGAGGAAGCCTTGCGAAGTGGTGCCGTCGAATGTGTCATCGCGGATTTACCAGATTTTCCAGCACTCACCCCTGTGCGGCGGTTGCATCTGGCAGCAGAGGCTGGATGCAGGAATGGAACATCTGCTCCAGTTGGGCTGCTCTTAACCCCCGATAGCGGAGGTGCGCAGGGCGTTGAAACCAGATGGACCCTACAGCCCAAGACCCAAGATCTTTGGGCAGCATGGCATCTATCGCTTAAAAAATCCCGTCATGATCCACCACAAAACTGGCACGTCACGCAAACAGCAGAAAAATATTTAAAATTCAGCACATAATGGCGCTGAATAGGTCAAAACCGTCATCAAATGTCCAAAACCACATTGTCACATAATTTGAAAATGCTAACACACACAGCATGAGACTGATTATATCTTTTGCAGCGCTTTATTTATCTGTTGTACTTCTTCAACTTTCTAATGGTGGTCTCGGCCCACTGGATGCGCTGTCAGGATTTGAACTGTCCTTCACCACTGAACAGATCGGCCTTTTGGGATCTGCCCATTTTATCGGCTTTTTTATCGGTTGCTGGTGGGCTCCACGGCTCATGGGGACCGTGGGACATTCGCGCGCTTTTGCGGCCTTTACGGCAACGGGAGCCATTGGAATTTTAGCCCATATGCTTTTTATTGATGCCTACCTATGGGCTATATTTCGAATGGCCTCAGGGCTTTGCGTCGCAGGCTGTTACACCATCGTTGAAGCGTGGCTGCAAGCCAAAGTGAAAAACGAAAACCGCGGGCGCATGATGGGTATTTACCGTGTCGTTGATATCAGCGGATCCCTAGCCGCCCAATTATTGATCAGCGTTTTGAGTCCGGCAAACTATGTTTCATACAACATTCTAGCGCTGTTGTGCTGTGCAACACTTATCCCGATAGCGCTGACCAAAGTCAGACAGCCCCAAACACCCAAAGCTCCAAGGCTCAGGCCGATGCTTGCCATTGAACGTTCGCCCCTCGCTGCGGCAGGTGTCGTTGTTGCAGCCCTGTCAAGCGCGTCCTTTCGCATGGTCGGACCTATTTATGGAACTGAAGTTGGCCTGAGTATTGATCAGATTGCGATTTTCCTCGCTATATTTGTTCTGGGCGGGGCGCTTTCGCAATATCCGGTCGGTTGGCTTGCCGATCGTTATGATCGACGATGGGTCTTGATTTGGCTCTCTGTTGCCGCCATTTTCAGCTGTCTTTTGACTGCCTATATGCCCAGCACAAATTCAGTTATTATCATGACAAACGCTGCTTTTTTTGGCCTAACAACGTTTCCAATTTATTCGGTTGCCGCAGCACATGCTCATGACTTTGCAAGTTCAGATGAGCGGGTCGAACTTTCTGCGGCACTTATGTTTTTCTTTGCCATCGGTGCGATCGCCGCCCCATATACAGCGTCGGAATTAATCGAAGCTTTCGGGCCAAGCGCGCTGTTCCTGCTGATTGGTGCGGGGCATGTGACCCTTGTGATTTACGGACTTTACCGGATGGGTGTTCGTCCAACAGTCCAAGAAAAAACACCCTATGTTTATTCGCCCCGCACCAGTTTCACGATTGGTCGCCTGCTCAAACGATCCCGTGAGGAAAAATAACCGCTTAAACCTTCCCTCATCGCGTTTGGAACAGGCAGGTCTTCCAACGGAGTTCGACTTGCGCTAGAGACAGACAAATTCTTCAAAAGGCGGTTTGCATGGCCCGGCATCTGATTACATCTGCAATCCCATACATAAATGGGATCAAACACCTTGGAAATCTGGTAGGAAGCCAGCTTCCTGCGGATTTATTTGCACGCTATCAGCGGGCAAGGGGGCATGAGGTTTTATTTCTCTGTGCCACAGATGAACATGGAACACCTGCAGAGCTCGCCGCGGCAAAGGCAGGTCAGCCAGTTGCACAATATTGCGCTGAAATGCATGAGGTACAATCCAAGATTGCAGCGGGATTTCGTCTGTCCTTTGACCACTTTGGCCGCTCCTCCAGCGCTCAAAACCATAGATTGACCCAACATTTCGCGGGCCGGCTGGCGGAGGCCGGATTGATCCGCGAGGTGGCTGAAAAACAGATGTATTCCCCCACAGATGGCCGTTATCTTCCAGATCGTTACATAGAAGGCACCTGTCCAAACTGCGGTTTCGAAGACGCACGTGGGGATCAATGCGACAATTGCACCAAACAGCTTGATCCAACTGATTTGATTAATCCACGCTCCACCATCTCGGGTGCGACAGATTTGGAAGAACGGGAAACCAAACACCTTTATCTGGCCCAAAGCCAGATGCGCGATCAGTTGCAAGCATGGATCGACAGCAAAACTGATTGGCCAATACTGACAACCTCTATCGCAAAAAAATGGCTTAATGACGGGGATGGGCTTCAGGACAGGGGGATCACGCGGGATCTTGACTGGGGTATTCCTGTAAGAAAAGGTACCGAACTTTGGCCTGGCATGGAAGATAAGGTCTTTTACGTCTGGTTTGATGCCCCCATCGAATATATTGCTGCTGCACAGGAATGGCAGGATGCCGGAAAAGGCAGCGATTGGGAACGCTGGTGGCGCACAGATAAAGGGGCGCAGGACGTGACCTACACCCAATTTATGGGCAAAGATAACGTCCCGTTTCACACCTTGTCCTTCCCAGCGACAATCTTGGGATCCGGAGAGCCCTGGAAGCTTGTCGACTACATCAAATCGTTTAATTACCTCAATTACGATGGAGGCCAATTCAGTACATCGCGCGGGCGCGGGGTATTCATGGATCAGGCTCTTGAAATCCTTCCCGCAGATTACTGGCGCTGGTGGCTTTTAAGCAACGCGCCCGAAAGCTCGGATGCGGAATTTACTTGGGATTTGTTTCAGGCAAACACGAACAAAGACCTCGCCGATGTGCTGGGAAATTTCGTGAGCCGCGTGACCAAATTCTGCCGTTCAAAATTTGGCGAAACCGTGCCAGAAGGCGGCGCGTGGGGCGATCAAGAAGAGGCGCTCATAAAAGAGCTTGATAATCGACTGCGCGCTTACGAGGGGTTTATGGAATCCATGGAAGTGCGCAAGGCCGCAGCTGAATTGCGTGCCATTTGGGTTGCGGGCAACGAATACCTTCAATCAGCCGCTCCTTGGAGCACATTCAAAGAAAACCCGCAACAGGCTGGGGCACAGACGCGCCTTGCGTTGAACTTGATCCGTTTTTATGCGGTGGTGTCGTCACCCTTTATTCCTGATGCCGCCGCAGCCATGATGTCGGCCATGAAGACGCAAGACGCCAGCTGGCCACAGGATGTTAAAGCCGCACTTGGCGCCCTGCCTGCCGGACATGCCTTTGAAGTTCCAGAAGTTACATTCCGCAAAATCACTGATGATGAGCGTGAAGAATGGAAAATGCGCTTTGCCGGTAAACGCGACTGAGACGCCTTTATGTAGAGCCCGCGTCATTTCCTAAGTACTGTTTGAGTGCTTCTGGCGGGTTTTCCAAAAGTTCGGGTGTAGCGACCGGATGATCCGCTTTTCCATGATCTATAAATATGATGTCTTTCGCGATACGCGTCGCATCGGATAACGTATGGGTCACCATGATCACTGTCGTTTGCCGTTCCCGAGCAATTTCAGCAACCAAATCCAGCATATCCTGCCGGAGTGCGGGACCAAGCGCTGAAAAGGGTTCATCAAGTAAGAGAATTGGTTTGTCCTGTAATAATATACGTGCCAAAGCAGCACGGCTTTGTTGACCGCCCGAAAGTGCTGCGGGTTTTTTTCCGCCATGCGCTGCAAGACCGACACGGTCCAATGCGTCCGAGACTTTGGACCTTTGTTCAATTGTCAACTGCTTGCGAGGAGTTAGCGCGAGAGCGACATTGCGCTCAATACTCAGATGGGGAAACAGGTTATTGTCCTGAAAAAGAATAGCCACAGGCCGCCTTGCTGGAGGATCGGTGGAAATATCCCTTCCCTGCCAGAAAATGGCACCTGAACGCAAGGATTGAAACCCAGCTATGGACGCCAAGGCAGTTGATTTGCCGCCACCTGACGGGCCAATCATCGCATAAATGCCGGATGACATTTGTGGAAGGTCCAGAGAAAGGGAAAAAGATCCATTTTGGACCGTTACCTCTTTAATGTGCAGCATCCCCTCTTCCCCATCGATCAAATATCCAAAATAAGCTCAGGCTCAGGCTCAAAAGCAAAACTGCGCCGGAAGCGGCTTGTTCCATCCGATATGACCCCATCAGCTGATATATTTTCAGGGGCAGCGTGGCATATTCTGCATCCCCAAACAGCGCAATCACCCCAAGATCCCCCATGGACAGTGCTGTAACAAGCCCCGCAGAAAACCCAAGAGGCCGGCGCAAACGGGGCCAGAACACCCATCGAAACTGGGCCCAAGGCCCCAGCCCAAGCGATTGCGATAGCTTTAGATAGGTTTTCGACGTCTGTTCCACATTTGGCCGTAACACACGCAGTACGAATGGCAGGCTCAACACCGCATTGACACAGAGGGTGACGATTAAAGCAATATCGAAGGGGTTCACATAAGGTCTCACAATCAAAAATATCCCTGTCCCCAAAACAAGGGGAGACACGGCAATGCCCAAGGTTCCAATCACTTCCCCAATGCGCGTGCAGAGCGGCAAGGCCAGCATAAGACACAAAACACCTGCCCCAAGCGCAATCAATACAGAGCGTAACGCCGCTGCCCAAACAGATGGTGGCAATTCAAGCAAACCAGCTGCCCCTGTGATCGTTAGGATCGCAAGGGGTAATGCCAAAAATAATATAGCGATGGTAATAATCATACCGTCCCAAAACTGTTCAAAAGCGGGACGCGCGACACAGGGTAATGACCGATCAAGACCAAATCCAAACCCGTTGGTCATCCCTAAAAATACGGCAATAAGGGCGGCCAGAAGAGACAGTGTAAGTTGCATAAATCCCA
>VMBT01000129.1_pt1 | contig 48708 bp, 60 predicted proteins | sample 4404301 | NCBI WGS metagenome assembly VMBT01 (sample SAMN12238535, study PRJNA552566) | marine metagenome | isolation source: Coastal seawater | place: USA: coastal Georgia, Sapelo Island | collected 2008-08/2009-08 | reverse complement strand
GTGTTGGCTGGGGCTGGGGGCGGCCGTTCTGCCGGGTGATCGCGCCCTGGCGGGGCTGGCCCAGTGGATTGGGGCCGGTGGCTTGGCGGCGCTGCAGTTACTGCTGGCCTGGGGGCTCTGGCGTTTGCTCCTCGGCTGGTGGGAGGGGCGACGCGGGCTTTGGCGTGGCTGGCTGTCCTGGTTGCTGGTGCTCGCCCTGCTCCATGGTCTGGGTTGGCAGCAGCTGCAGCGCAGCGCCCTAGAGGACCCAGGTGCTCCCTGGCTGTCGGTGCTGGTGCTGCAGCCCGATATCCCCACCCGCGAGAAGTTCAGCTGGGTTCAGCAGCGGTCTCTGGAGCGGCAGCTGCGCCAGGCCCAGGCCGATGCGGAGGCCCAGGGCGCTGACCTGTTGGTGCTGCCCGAGGGGGCCTTGGCTCTGGGGCAGGGGCTGCCCACTGCAGCGGGAGTGGAGGTTCTCAGCGGTGGCTTCCGTCAGGAGGAGACCCAGCTGCGCAGCAGTGTTCTGCGCTTTCCCCCTCAGGCACTGCAGGCGGAGGGGGGGATCGATAAGCACCGCTTGGTGCCGCTGGGGGAATGGGTCCCCGGTGGAGCTCTTCTGCGTTGGGCTGGGTTGTCTGCGGTCGGTGGGGTCGAGCCGGGAGCGGCCTCGCGTCTGCTGCAGCGCCCCCAGGGGGATCTGGCGGTGGCCATTTGCTACGAGATCGCCGATGGGTCTGGGTTAATCGCTGCCTCCCGGGCGGGGGGTGGCTGGATCCTGGCCAGCGCCAATCTCGACCCCTATCCATTGCTGTTGCAGCGGCAGTTCCAGGCCCTGTCCCAGTTGCGGGCGATTGAGGCCAGTCGCTGGCTGGTCAGTGCCGCCAATAGCGGCCCGAGTCTGGTGGTGCAGCCCGATGGGCGGCTGGGGGCCTCCTTGGCTCCGATGGAGCCAGGAACCCTGTTGGTGCGGCTGCAGGCTCGGGCGAATCAGACCGTCTACGGGCAACTGGGGGAATGGCCGCTGTTGCTGGCGGCAGGCGCCGGACTCGTCGCAAGCCGGTCTCGCATGAGACAATCTTGAGACTTGCTTAAGGCGCCTTTTGGTTTCCTTCCGCTCTGGTCTGTTGGGTCTGGGCTTGGCGGCCGCATCGGCGCTGCTGACTCTGCCTGCCAGGGCTATGGATCCGGCTGATGCGGCGCTGGAGGCGGCCTCTGCCCTGGGGGTCGTGGTGATCCAGGGGGCGGACTGCGGCGGGCCGCGTCAGCTCGCCACCTACAACATGGGCGCGAACGTCCTCTGCCTCTCCAAGGCCCTTGACCTTGATCCGCAGAAGCGGGCCAGGGTGATCCAGCACGAGTTGGTCCATGTGGTGCAGGACTGCCTTGATGGTTTGGGTACGCCCACCTCGCTGACCCTGGCGGAGGGATTGCGCTCCAGCGGTCAGCTCAGTGGAGAACAGGTCAACGGCTTTTTTCTGCAGCATCTGCGCAAGCAGGGCAATTTGAATCACGTCGTGGCTTCAACGGCGCAGTTGCCAATGGAAAGTCGTCAACGTGAGTTCGAGGCCTACGCCTTGCAGGCGGATCCAGCGATGGTGGCGCACCTGTTGAAGTCCACCTGCACGCTCTAAATCGTCGGCTAATCGCGGATTGGAGTTGACTTTCAGGCCGCGCAGACAGCGCGGTTAATGGATGCGTCTGTCTAGGTATTCAGCACCAGGTTATTGTGCCTAAATCACCAAAAGTATGGCATTTATACCTGGAAGAAATGCCCTGACCAGGGTTAGGACATCAGGAGTTGCCGCCTTTGCTGTGACCGCTTATCCCTGCTGCGCTGCCTGTAAGAACTTCATCATCGCTGGCGGCATGGGGGTCTGCCGCTGTTGGCGGATGACGATGAGCTTGAAGGACGCTGAGGCTCAGGTGCGCTGCCCCTATTGGCTTCGCGCGGAGGCGGTTGAAGATCCCTTTGAGACCTTTGATTGAGTCAGCACTCGATTCAGTGAAGAGCACGTTGGTGTCCTGCGTCACCTTCTGAGGTCTTGGGTTTGCTCTTGATGGGGCGGCTGGCCGCCCAGAGTTAAGACGCTCTGGACGCAGCTGTGATGCCCGACGTGCTGTCCCTGACGGCGATCCTCCTGTATCTGACGGCTAAGGGGGTTCATGCCTTTTGGCTCGCTGACTCGCCGCCTGCGCCTGGCTCGGGTCGGGGTTGAAAACCGGAGAGATTCGGCGCGAACAACCTCCCACCTTCTCGAAGTGGGTCCACTGAGACCAGGGTTGAGAGGGATGGGGTTTGCGGTTCTCCAGGCCCATTCGCTTTGCGGTCCTCTTGGCCGCGCTGCTCGGGTTTGGATTGCAGGCCTCCCCGGCTCGAGCGGAGCGTCTCAAGTCCATCGCGTTGCTCGCCGGGTTGCTGCGCCGGGCCGGCACCGAGACCTTGGTGGCCCGGGATTGCCCCAAGCAGTTGATGGGTGCTTTTGTCTTCGCCCGCAATGCCGTGGTCTTGTGTGCCAACAACCTCAAGGACGATCCCGAGCGGGTCTGGGAGACCTTGGCCCATGAGTCAGCCCATGTGATGCAGCACTGCCGGCGTCAGCCGATCTTTGAGCGGGATCGTCTGGGCTTGGATTTCTTGCTGGCAAGCCATCAGTCACCGGAGCTGTTCAAGGCCGTTGGCCAGTACCACCCCAGTCAGCACCGCACGGAAATCGAGGCGCGGATTGTTCAGGGTTTGCCGGCTGAGGAGGTGATGAATCTCTTCCGCCGCTCCTGCGCGGATCGCCTGCTTTAGGACGAGCAGCTGTAGTGCGACAGCCCGCCGGCATTGAAGAACTCGCGGGGTTTGAGCCTGTCGTAGGTCGCCGCAAGCTCTGCTGGAGGGGTGGCGTAGGGATCGCGGAAGACCGTCTGGAGTTCTTGGATCAAGCTCAGATCGCCTTCAGCAGCACGCTCGTAGGCCGGGGCGATGAGCCACTCCCGCCAGGTGATCTGGGGATTGGCCTGGCGCATGGCGGCCCTAGCGGCCTCGGGGTCGCCCAGCTGTTCGCGCCAACGCTGCAGCCAGGTCGTCCAGCGCTGCTCGAGTTCAGCGTCGATTGGCAGATAGAAGCTGGGTTTGAGCGCCTCCACCTGCTCCGGGAGTTCAGAGAGCTGGCGGAAAGCCAAGGTGTAATCGGCCCTGGAGCTGGCCAGCAGTTGCAGCAGATCCTTCAGGAGGTCGTCGTCGTAGCTGGCCAGTCCCAGCTTGCGGGTCCACATCGCCTCGAGTTCGCCGCGCATCGCTTCTGAGAAGCCCTCGCGCAGCCCATCGAGCTCAGCCAGCGCCACCGAGTCGTCCTCCAGCAGTGGCCGTAGGGCAGACCAGAACATCTGGTAGTTGGCCTCTGCGGCTGCCGGTTGGTTGAAGAAACAGAAGTGCTCGCCGCCGCCGGTCCAGGGCTGGAAGCGGGGATCAAATAGTTCGCAGAAGCCGAAGGGCCCGTAGTCGAGGGTGTAACCGCCGGCGGCGCAGTTGTCGCTATTGAAGTTGCCCTGGCAGTAGCCCACGCGAATCCAGTTCGCCACCAGGGCCGTCAGCCGTCCGCGGAAGAGCCGGGCCAGCTCCAGCACCTGCTGAGGGAAGGGCAGAGCCGCGTTGATCTCGGTGCGGTAGTTGCGCTCGATCAGATGCGTGGTGATCTGCTGCAGTTCCCGCCGGGCCCCGGGGTGGGCGTTGCTGCGGACCCGGCGGGCAAAGAGCTCGAGCTGGCCGACTCGCAGGAACGACGGCGCCACCCGGGTCGTGATCGCGGCCGGGTTGTCGACCATCACGTCCGGCTCGAAGGAGCGCGATTGCGGGGAGTACCAGGGACGCCGCACGCCCTCGGCGCGGGACATGTAAAGGCTGAGGGAGCGGGTGGTGGGGACCCCCAGGGCATGCATGAACTCCTGGGCGAGGAACTCGCGAACGCTGGAGCGCAGGACGGCCCGGCCATCGGCGCCGCGGCAGTAGGGGGTGGGCCCCCCACCCTTGAGCTGCATCTCCCAGCGCTGGCCCTGAAAGAGGCCTTCGAAGATCGAGATCGCCCGTCCGTCGCCGTAGCCATTGCCGGTGCCGAAGGGGCACTGCTGGATGTACTCCGTGCCGTAGATCGAGAGGGCATAGCCCGTGGCCCAGCCATAGGGCCGCATGGCTCCTCGCGCCACCCGGCTGTCACCGGAGAAGAGCCGGCGGAAGTCCTCGTCATGGGCCAGGCCTTCGCCTAGCCCCAGCTCCGCGAAGAGGCTGGCGCTGTGGGCCACGTACTCCGGGGCCGGTAGTGGCTTGGGGGTGACGGGGACGTAGTGCCCTGAACGGACCTGCCGCGGCAGGTGATCATCGCCATCGCTGCTGGACTCCGGGTCGGCCTGGAGCGACTCCAGCAGGGAGTAGTCCACCTGCGCCGCAAAGGCCTCAAAGCTGTCGGTGGTGGTCATGGGTGTTGGGCACAAAAAAACCCAGGTCAAGCCTGGGCTTTTGGAAAGTGGAGCCAAGGAGACTCGAACTCCTGACCCCCTGCATGCCATGCAGGTGCTCTACCAGCTGAGCTATGGCCCCTTTTGATACCGATGAGCTCACCTGACGCTGGTCGTCAGGGATGGCCCGGAGGCCGTGCTTTCGATGCGAAGAGCTTACACCGCAGAGGGTCTAAACCTGGCGCCAGACAGCGACGAGCTTCCCTTGGATCGCCACCTGATCGGCATCGATCAGGATCGGTTCGTAGGCGGGATTGGCGGCCTCTAGGCGCACCTGGCGTCCATCGCGGTGGAAGTGCTTGAGGGTTGTGCCGCTGCCGGGCACCAGGGCGCTGACGATCGTGCCTTCTCGCAGGCGGCTCGGTTCGCTGACGGGTTCCATCAGGACGACGTCACCGTCGGCGATGTGGGCGTCCACCATCGAGTCCCCGTTGACGGTCAGGGCGAAGAGCCCGCGGGTGGCCAGCACCGGCTCGAGCTCCAGTCGTTCCTCGACGTCGTCAAAGGTTTCGACCAGGCCGCCGGCGGCCACGGCCCCGAGCACTGGAATGCCGCCGCCGAGGGCGTCGCCCAGCAGCTGCAGGGTTCGGGCCTGGCCCTCTTTCCAGGTGATCCAGCCCTTCTGTTGCAGGTGGCGCAGGCGACTCTGAATGGGAGCCGGTGAGCGCAGCCCCATGGCCTCCATCATCTGGCGGATGGAGGGGCTATGGCGATGTTCGCCGATGTACTGGGAGAGCCAGTCGTAGAGCTCTTGCTGGGCAGTGGTCAGGGGCTCAGGCGATCCAGCGGGCACCGGCAATGCATTTGTTCGTCAATACATTTGTACCGCTGGGTCTTGGCTTTGGCAACCGGTCGTTACGAGAGCAGGGCTGCCAGCAGGGCCTGCTGCGCGTGCAGGCGGTTCTCCGCTTGATCGAAGATCCGGCTGCTGCTGCCCTCCATCGCCCCGGCGCTGATCTCCAGGCCCCGGTAGGCCGGCAGGCAGTGCAGGACGATGGCCTTGGGGTCGGCCTCGGCCACGAGCTCCTCATTGAGGCACCAGCCGTTAAAGGCCTGTTCCCGTTCTCCCTTCTCCTCTTCCTGGCCCATGGAGGCCCAGACGTCGGTGTAGAGGGCATGGGCGCCGCGCACGGCGGCCACCGGTTCTTGAATGACCTCGATGCTGCAGCGACCGCCGGCCAGAGCCCGGGACTGCTCGAGGACCGCAGCGCTTGGCTCATAGCCCTTGGGGCAGCCCACGCGGATGTTCACCCCCAGCAGGGCGCCACAGAGCATCAGGGAGTGGGCGACGTTGTTGCCGTCCCCCACGTAGGAGAGGGTCAGCCCCTCGATTGAACCGAAGGCCTCCTGCAGGGTCAGGAAATCGGCCAGGGCCTGGCAGGGGTGCTCCAGGTCGGTCAGGGCATTGATCACCGGAACCGAGGCCCAGTGCGCATACTCCGCCAGCTCCTCCTGGGCAAAGGTGCGGATCGAGAGGGCGTCGACGTAGCGACTCAGCACCCGGGCGGTGTCGGCCACGGGTTCACCGCGTCCCACCTGGGAGACCTGGGGGTTGAGGTCGATGGTCTGGCCGCCCAGGCGGGCCATGGCCACCGTGAAGCTCACCCGGGTGCGGGTGGAGGCCTTGCTGAAGATCAGTCCCAGCACCTTCCCGCCCAGATCGACGCGGGTGCGGCCGGCCTTGAGGTCCGCGGCCAGGTCAAGCAGGGCTCTGGTTTGTTCCGCGCTGATGTCAGCTGACGAGAGGAAGTCGCGTCCGCTGAGTTCGGAGAGGGAGGAATAGCCGCTCAGTGCAGCCATGGGCCCGTCTTCAAAGAACCCTTATCCGAGATGACGGGCCCCCGCGTCAACCCCTTGGAGCTCAAGCGATGGCTTGAGCGTCCTCGGGCATGACGCTGCTGGCGAGCAGATCCTTGAGGTCATCGCCTTCGATCACCTCTTTTTCGAGGATCTGCTGGGAGATGCTCTCCATCAGCTCACGGTTGTGGCGAAGGATCGAGAGCGCCCGGTCATGGGCGCGGTCCACCAGGGTGCGCACCTCCTTGTCGATCGCCTGGGCCGTGGCGTCACTGACGACCCGGCGAGGGTTGTTGGCGCCGCCGAGGAAGCGGCTGCCGCCCTGCTTGTCGTAGGCCAGGGGGCCAAGGATGTCGCTCATCCCATAGGTGCCGACCATCTGCTCGGCGATGTCGGTGGCCCGCTGCAGGTCGTTGGCCGCACCGGTCGTGACCTCACCAAAGACGATCTCTTCGGCGCTGCGGCCGCCGAGGAGGGTGGCGATCTGACCCTCGAGGTCTTCCTTGGAGTTCAGGAAGCGCTCTTCGGTGGGCAGCTGCAGGGTGTAGCCCAGGGCCGCCATGCCGCGGGGAACGATCGAGATCTTGGCGACCTTGCTGCCGCCGGGCATCAGGTGGCCGACGATGGCGTGGCCGACCTCGTGATAGGCCACGACCTTCTTCTCGTCGGGCTGGAGGACGCGGCTCTTCTTCTCAAGGCCAGCGACCACGCGCTCGATCGCCTCGTTGAGGTCGCCTTGTTCAACGGAGGTCCGCTTGGCGCGGGCGGCCAAGAGGGCGCCTTCATTCACCAGGTTGGCTAGGTCCGCACCGGCAAAGCCACTGGTGGCCTGGGCGATCTTGTCGAGATCAACCCCTGGGGCGAGCTTCACCTTGCGGGCATAGATGTCGAGGATGGTCTTGCGGCCCGAGAGGTCCGGGCGATCCACCAGCACCTGCCGGTCGAAGCGGCCGGGGCGCAGCAGGGCGGCGTCCAGGGTCTCGGGTTGGTTGGTGGCGGCCAGGACGATGACGGGCTTGTCCTTGGCGGCGAAGCCATCCATCTCGGTGAGCAGCTGGTTGAGGGTCTGCTCGCGCTCGTCGTTGCCTCCGACGACGCCCATCGAGCCTGCGCGGCTCTTGCCGATGGCGTCGAGTTCGTCGATAAAGATGATGCAGGGCGCTTTTTTCTTCGCCTCCTCAAAAAGGTCCCGCACGCGGGCGGCGCCGGCACCAACGAAGAGTTCGACGAACTCGGAGCCGCTGATGATGAAGAAGGGAACGCCCGCTTCACCGGCGACGGCCTTGGACAGCAGGGTCTTACCGGTGCCCGGGGGGCCCACCAGCAGGACGCCCTTGGGAATGCGTGCGCCGATCGCCGTGTAGCGCTCCGACGACTTCAGGAAGTCGACGATCTCGGTCAGCTCTTGCTTGGCCTCATCGACGCCCGCCACATCGGCAAAGGTGACCCTGGATTCTTCATCCGGGACGTAGACCTTGGCTTTGCTCTTGGTGAAGCTCAGGGCACCCTGGGCGCCGCCCATGGAGCGGCGGGCGAAGAACTGCAGCACCAAGATGAAGATCAGGGGCGGCACGATCCAGCTCAGGGCCGTGGTGATGAAGCTGGGCTTCTGGGGCGGAGCGGCGGCGAACTCAACACCGTGCTCCTCCAGCCGCTTCGGCAGATCCATGTCGAAGATCGGCGTGGTGGCGAGCACCGAGGGGGCGTCCTCCTCCGGAGGGGCCTTGAGCTCGTAGCGGATCTGTTCTTGGGTGATGTAGGCGCGGCGGACGTTGCCGTCGTCCACCTGACTGACGAAGAGGGAGTAGGGAACCCGAGGCACCTGCTGCATGCCCTGGTTGGGCAGGAAGCTGCTCACCAGCAGCAGCACGCCAAAGCCAATCAGCAGCAGATTGACGATGCCGAAGCGCCGGTTCGGGGGCGTGTCGTCCTTGCGGATAGGCATGCGACGGGTGCGCGTTTGCCCCAAACTAGGGTTGCTGCAAGGCCCCAGTGGGGGGTGAGAACCGAACGGGGGCCGGTCAGACCATGTGCGGTCGTTACTCCCTGACCTCCCGTCTGGACCAGCTGCTGCCCAGGCTGGGAGGGGGCTTGCCGGACGGTTTGCTGGCGCACTACGCGCCGCGGCCCTTGATTCGCCCGGGGGAGCCGGTGTTGGCCCTACGCCAGGAGCACGGTCAGATCAGTCCGGCCTTAATGCTCTGGGGGCTGCTGCCGGAGTGGAGCAAGGACCCCTTGAACGGGCCCCGGCCCTTCAATGCTCGATCGGAAACCGTGGCGGAGAAGGCCAGCTTTCGCGGCGCCTGGCGCCATCGGCGCTGCCTGCTGCCGGCCGATGGGTTTTACGAGAAGGGGCATCGGCTGGCCCCAAGTGATGGCGGGATCTTTTGGTTGGCGGGTCTCTGGGATCGCTGGATCGGACCGGATGGCAGTGAGGTGGAGACCTGCTGCGTGCTGACCACCGCGCCCAATGCCTTGGTGGCTCCGCTGCATGACCGGATGCCGGTGATCGTTCCTGAGGGGTTGGAGGAGGCCTGGATGGAGCCCCTGGATGGGCCGGGCCTGCGGGCCCTGGAGCCCTTGATGCAGGGCTGGTCGCCGGAGGGTTGGGCGGCTGAGGGGCCGGTCAAACCCAAAGCCAAAGCCAGCTCGGACCAGTTGCCCCTGTTTGGTTGATCGCCAGACTGGGCCATGGCCCGCAAGAACCAACGCCACCTCGGCTATCGCCTGCTGCTGGCGAACTGTCTGACGGTGATCGCTTGCTTGATGCTTCCGCTGGGCATGCGGCAGCTGTCGGCCTTGGGTTATCTGTCTTTGCCGTGGGTGCTGAGCTTCAGCTTGGGGGCACCCCTGGAGTCAGGCCGATGGTCGCTGCAACGCTCCCGGGTCTATCGCCTGCTGGCGCTGCTGACCTTTGCGTCCTCGATGGGTTGGTACTTCACCGGTGCCAATGCCAACCAGGCGGGCTTCCCGCTGCTGTTTGTCTGGACGCTCCTGGTGGCCTGGAGCTGTGAGCGCCTGATTCGCAACCTCGCGCAGGAGCGACTGATTAGCCGGGATGTGTTGATGGGGGCCCTGGCGGGCTACCTGCTGGTGGGTCTGGCGGCGGGGCTGCTGTTTGCCGTACTGGAGTCGCTTGCTCCAGGGAGCTTCTTGAACTCCGTGGCCAAGGATGTCTCCCTGCTGCATGGTTCAGCGGGGCAGGCGGCCCGGATTTTCTCCCTGGATTTTGTCGAGCTCAACTACTACGCCTTCATCACCCTGACCACAACGGGGTACGGCGACATCAGTCCGGTGACGCCCCAAAGCCAGATGTTGAGCGTGATGGTGGCGGTCTCCGGGACGATTTACTTGGCCCTGGTGATGGGTCTGCTGATCAGCCGCTTCACCGTTCAGGACGTCGAGGAAGAGATCGCCGAAGAGCAAAGGAACGACTAGTGCTGCAGTTCCAATAGCCAGTCGTTGCCGAGGCGCCGGAGCCGTTGCTGCGGCCATAGCTCCGCCTGGTTGACATCGATCAGCCCCAGCTCGCCAAGGGGGGTGCGAGCGGCCAGGCCGCCCAGCAGTTTCGGGGCGATCACGCCTGCCAGTTGCTGCACGCAACCCTCGCGCAGCGCTGCGGCGGCCAGTTCCGCTCCGCATTCCCAGAGGACCTGATTGCAGCCCCGCTGGGCCAGGAGCTCCAGGGCTGCCCGGGGCTGGCACTCCGGCAGGGCCAGGTGCTCCACCCCGAGTCGATCGAGCTGCTGCTGTTGCTCGGCTGGGGCCTCATTGCCGTGGAGGACCAGGGTCTGGGCCAGGCTTTGATCCCAGAGCTGGGCGTCCTGCGGGAGATCCAGGCTGCGGCTGAGGACCACCCGCAGCGGCTCCGGGCTGCGCTGGCCGCGGCTGGTCAGCAGGGGGTTGTCGGCTCGGACGGTGCCGCCCCCGACGAGAACCGCGTCGCATTGGGCCCGTAGCTGATGCACCCAGGCGCGGGCCGGGGGACCGGAGATCCACTGGCTGGCGCCATTGGGCAGGGCGGTGCGGCCATCGAGGCTCATGGCCCACTTGAGGATTCCCCAGGGGCGCCCGGTTTGCACCCGCTGGATGAAGCTGCGGTTGAGGGCCTGGGCTTCGGCTTCGCAGACCCCGCTGATGACCTCGATGCCGGCGGCCTGCAGCTGGGCGATGCCGCCGCCAGCCACGCGGGGATCGGGATCGCGCATGGCCACGATGACCCGGCTGACCCCAGCGGCGATCAGGGCTTCACTGCAGGGGGGCGTGCGGCCGTGGTGGCAGCAGGGCTCCAGGCTGACGACGGCGGTGCCGCCTTGGGCGCGCTCGCCGGCCTGGCGCAGGGCATGGACTTCGGCGTGGGGCGTGCCGGCTTGGCGGTGGAAGCCCTCACCCACCAGTGCCCCCTGGCGATCGAGGACGACGCAACCCACTAGAGGGTTGGGGCTGGTGCGTCCGGCGCCGAGGGCGGCCAGCTGCAGGGCCCGCTGCATCCAGGGCCGCCAGGCGCTGCTGCTCATCCGGCGTCGCGCCAGCTCGGCAGGCTGCGCCATTCACCGACCACAAAGGGAGGAACGGGCAGCTCCACAAACACCCCGGGCAGCTCCAGGCGTAGGGGGCGGTTCTGGTGCAGCTCGGCCAGCAGTGGATTGAGGTCAAATTCGGCCGCGGCATCCCGGCCATCGGCGGCCAGCTTGGGGTTGGCGGTGGTGATGTCCTCGAGCTCCCAACTGCCCCGGCCGGAGTGCACGATCAAGGAGGTGGGGTGATCCAGGCGGACGCGGCCGGGGTAGCCGACGATCCGCAGGGTGACGGGGCCGCCCGGGGGACCGGTGCGGTAGGCCACGGCCTGCCAGCTCTGGTAGTCCAGATCCCGCAGGCTCTCGAGGCTGCGCACGATCTCCGTGCCGTTCTCATCGGGGTGCAGGTGCACCTGGGCGTTGGCGGGTTGGCCCAATCCCAAGGCGATTACCCCGCCGATCAGCAGGGAGAGGGCAACACGAAGTAGTGCCATAACACCATTGCTCTGAGGCCAGCGTATGGAACCGAGTTGTGGTTCCGCTTAGCCCCGCTCCGCCCCCGGGATCCGCTGCCAGTCGGTGTGGGTGGCCCAGACCCCCCAGATGGCCATGGCCCGCAGGTAGTGGCAGGCGCGGAAGGTGTTCACGGCCGTGATCGCCTCGGGGGTGCGGAACTGCAGGCCGCCGGAATACACCTGATTGACCACCGCGGAGGTGATCGCCAGGGCGGTCTCGGTCTCGCCCATCAGCCGGAAGTAACTGGCGATGCCGAAGTTGATCCCGGTCCAGACCTCCAGCGGGTGGGTGCCGTTGGGATCCAGGGGGGTGCCATCGCGGCGCAGGCCATTGGCAACGCCCAGGCTGCCGCCCTCGAACTTCTCGAAGCAGGAGTCCTTGACGGCATTGAGGGTGCTGCGGCTGTTGGCCTCGCTCACCACCGGCTCCAGGCCCAGCAGGCGGGCATAGAAATCGCCGCAGAGCTGATCGGCCATCACCACCGGCGTGCCGCTCTCGGCATCAATGTCGTAGTACTCGCCGTTCCAGAGGAGCCTGTCGAAGTTCCCCCGCGCCTGCGCCAGCCAACCACTGAATTCCTGTTGCTCCGCCGAGGTGTCTAGGCCGGTGCTGAGTTGCAGCTGCTGGGCGATCGCCAGGGCGGCCTCGAGCGCCGCAATCCAGAGGGCGCCGCAGTAGGCGCTGACGCCCTTGAGCGGCCAGTCATCAAAGGTCTGATCCGGCGCGCCGCCGTTGTCGGGTAGGCCGTCGTTGTTGATGTCGAAGGTCTTGAGATAACGCAGGGCTTCCACCGCGGCCGGCCAGCAGTCCGCCAGGAAGCGCAGGTCCTCGCCGTTGGGGGCGAGCTTGAAGGTGCGCCAGACCTGCAGCACGTAGTCGCTGGCGAGGTCCTTCCAGAGGTTGCAGTCCTGGTAGGCCGTGTAGTTCGTGGCATCCCAGGGCTTTTCGTTCGGCGCCCCCAGGTCATGGGGTGTGGCGCCTTTGACCTTGCGGGCGGCTTCCACGCGCCCCTTGCCCTGGGTGAAATACCAGCCGATCGGCCGTGGCGTGGCATCGGCCGCGGGGATGGCCCGGGCAAAGCTGCGCAGCACCGCCTTGTCGAGCTCCGGCCAGAGCTGCAGCAGCGCCAGGGAGCCATAGAGCCGCACGTCCAGGCTCTCGTACCAGGCGTAGTCCAGGCACTCCAGCACCCCGAATCGGCCGACGGGATCTTCGCGGCTGGCGGCACTCCAGAGGCTGCCGCCGCTGCAGAGGTCGTAGAGCTCGTTGAAGAGCGCCATCCGCAGCGGCTCGGGCAGATCACTGCGCTCCAGCACCGGTTGTTGCCAGGCCTCGATCTGCTGGCGCCAGCTGCGCCAGTCCCGCAGACCTTCGGCGGCGATGGCGGCGGCGTTCTTGCCGCTGGCGCCGAAGAAGTCGGTGTAGCGCCGCAGGGCACTGGTGCCGGTGGCGAAGGCCGTGACCGGCAGGTCCCAGCTGATCACCACCGGGATCTCGATGCTCTGGCCGGGCTCCAGGCGGCAGCGCACCGCCAGGGCCGCGCTGACGGGCTCGGCTGCTCCACTGCGGCGGTTGTTGTTGCTCTCGGGGATCGAGCCATCGCGGCTGAAGCTGCCCCAGAGCTCCGAGCCGTCGCCCTGGGGATTCCAGCGGCTGCAGCGTTGGATGCTCACGCCGGCTTGCTCCTGCGTCGCGATGCACCACTGCCCTTCCCCTTCGGCGACCGGAGAGGAGACATCACCCCCTAGGACGACTCCCTTGAGCGAGCCGTCGTCGATCCAATCGTTGCGATGGCCCTCGCTCTTGCCGATGGCCGGGGCGTAGTTGTGCTCGGGGCTGCCGTCATCGCGGAAGTGCACCTCTGCCGATGAATCGGTGTTGGTGAACCAGCCGCAGGTGTTGCGCCAGCTCAGCATCAGCGAGAGGTCCAGGGCCTGGCGCGTGGGGTTGCGCAGGGTCCAGACGAACGTCGCCAGCGGGTAGCTGGTCTGCTGATAGTTGCCGGGGAGGATCGGGCTGAAGGCCTCGCAGCTGACCTCGGCCTCGAAGACCCCTTGGTAGTGGCTCCAGCTCAGCGGATAGCGCGCGGCGTAGGTGCCGGTTTGGCGTTGCTCACTGCTGGCGGGATACCAGCTCCAGCTGGAGAGGGGGTCTGCGGCTTCGGGGCGTGAGTCATCTCGGTTGGGCTTCACCGCCAGGGCGTGGGCCCGTTGCTCTGTCCCGTTGCTTTCAAAGAGCGAGAACTGGCAGTCGGGCAGCACGCCGAACCAGTGCTCGCCGCCATCGAGGTGCCAGAGGTTGAAGGAGCCATCAGGGGCGCGGCCGATGCAGCCGGCGCCAAAGCCGCCGAGGGGCATCCCATGGTTCGGGCCGTCGTCCAGGTTGCTGGCGTAGCGAACGGTGTAGGGCGACGCCCAGCCCTGACCGAAGGCTCGGCTCCAGCTTGCGGTCGGGGGCTGCCAGGTGGAGGGGCGTGAGGCGCGACTGAGGCCGGTGCGGCGCAGCAGGGACTTCAGGGCGGAGAGGCCGAGGCGCGCCATGGGGCAGCTAATAGTGCCGCCAGCTTGTCAGAGTTGAGAGGGGTTGGCCCGTTCGTTGGCCTCCTGTTCCACCAGGGCATCCAGGGTGGCGGCGGAGCGCACCAAGGCCTGGTAGCGCTGCACCACCCGGCGGTTGCGCTCCAGCCAGCCCGCGGGGTTGCCTTGGGCCACGGCCAGGCTGCCGCTGTTGTCGTCATCCAGCAGGTCCAGGTCGCCCTGTTGCGCGATCAGGGCGACGACCAAGTCATGCAGGCGTTGACGGCGATCGGAGGGGTTCATCGCTCAGCAGCAGAATGCACCCATGATTGAGGTGATTGGCACCGACGCGGGCGCTCCGGCATCGCTGCCCCTCGACAAGCAGCAGTTGTTGCGCCAGGCCCCCTTGGTGGCGGCGCCCCTGCGTCTGCATGACGCCCTGACGGCCTGGGACGGCTGGAGTGGTGCGCGGCTGATTGCCAGTGACCAGCCCAGCGCCCTACTCGATCAGCTTCAGGGGCAGGGGCAGGCTGTGGTGTTGGCCAGTGGAGACCCCCTCTGGTTTGGCATCGGCCGGCTGCTGATTCAGGGCCTTGGTGCCGAGCGCTTGCGGTTTCATCCGGCTCCCTGCTCCCTGCAGCTGGCCTTCTCGCGCCTGGCGCGCCCCTGGCAGAACGCCACTTGGATCAGCCTGCACGGCCGTGATCCCGGCGCCTTGGCTGCGCGCCTGCAGCAGCGGCCAGAGGCCCTGGCGGTCCTGACCGACCCCAGCCGCGGTGGGGTCAAAGAAGTCCGTGAGCTGCTGCGCGCCTCGGGTCTGGAGCAGGCCTATGGCCTCTGGCTCTGTGAGCGGCTCGGCCATCCGGGGGAGCGGGTCCAGCGGCTGGCCCCCTCGGCTGCGCTGCCGGCTGATCTCGACCCGCTGCATCTGGTGGTGTTGCTGGCGGAGGTGCCGGCCCCCCTGCCGGCGGAATCCCTGCCCCTACTCGGCATTGCCGATGGCGCCTACCTGCAGCACCCCGATCGGCCGGGGCTGATGACCAAGCGGGAGGTGCGTGTTCAGCTCTTGGCCGAGTTGGAGCTGCCGGCCGCTGGCGTTCTTTGGGATCTCGGCGCTGGAGTGGGCTCCATTGGTCTGGAGGCCTTGCGGCTGCGGGCTGGCCTGCAGCTGTGGGCGCTGGAGCAGCGCGGCGGCTCGGCGGAGTTGATCCGCGCCAATGCCCAGCGACTGGGGGTGGTTCCCGCGGGTGTGATCGAAGGCCGGGCGCCCGAGGCCCTCTTCGAGTTACCGGACCCCGACCGCGTCTTGATCGGCGGCGGCGGCCGTGATCGGGCGGCGCTGCTGCGGGCCGTTCTGGATCGGCTGAAGCCCGCTGGCATCGTCGTGATCCCCCTGGCCACCGTTGAAGCCCTGGCGGAGTTGCGTCCTGTTCTCGAGGGTGCTGGCCTCACGGTGAGCATCAGTCAGCACCAGGCCTGGCGCGGTGCGGCCCTGGCCGATGGCACGCGGCTGGCGCCCCTTAATCCGGTGTTGATCCTGCGGGGACAGAGGAGATCGGGCTGATCACCACCGGCATCCCCACCCGCAGGCCCAGGCGTTTGGCTTCTCCTGCCCCGAGTTCCACGACCCCATCCCCTGGCTCCACGGGGCCATAGCTGCGGCAGGGCAGGTGCGGGCAGGGAGTCGTCTCGGGCTCAATGGCGATCACCCGGTTGCCGTTGAGAAAGACCATGTCGAGGGAGGCCGGGGTCTTGTGCATCCAAAAGCGCAGGGGTTGCGGCTTGGGGAAGGGGAACCACATGCCCCGCAGCGGAGCCAAGGGCGGGCGGCCCTGAAGCCCTCGCCGCTGTTGCTCTTGGCTGCGGGCCACCTCGAGGGCAATGCAGGGCTGCTTCTCCTCAAGGCACCACTGGGCCTCGATCGGTAGTTGCTGGGGCGGCAGAGCGGGAGTTGGCATCGCCCTAGCCCAGTTGGGGAGGGCCGTCGCTGAGGCAGTAGCCCCGGCCGCGCACGGTGTGGATCAGGCGCTTGCCGCCGCCGGTCTCGAGTTTTTGCCGCAGGTAGCGCACGTAGACCTCGATCACGTTGCTGGCGGCGCCCTGTTGATCCCGCCAGACCGTTGCCAGGATCCGCTCGCGGCTGACCACCTCGCGGGCATGCCGCATCAGCAGCTCCAGCAGGGCGTACTCCCGCGCGGTTAGGGCGATGGTTTGGCCATTGCGGCGCACCTCATGGCGGCTGGGGACGATCGAGAGGTCCCCCAGTTGCAGCAGATCCCGCGGCGGCCGTTGCTTGTCCTGCAATTTCAGATGCACCCGCAGCCGGGTCAGCAGGTCACTGGCGCCCGCGGAGGACAGCCAGAAGTCATCGCCCCCCTCGATCAGCACCTGGGAGCGGGCGGGAACACTGTCCTCGACGATGTCCAGCAGCATCGGGAGCGCCCCGAGGTGGGCGCGCAACTCCTGAATCCGCGCTCCCCACTCGGCCGAGAGCACCACCAGCTCACACCCGCCCTGGCTGGCTTGTTGCAGGCCGCTTTCGCCGATCAGTGGGCTGTACCCCGAGGCGCTCAGGCGATCGGCGAGGACCTCGGACGTTTCCCCCAGCAGCAGGACGCAGATGTCGCCCATCAAGCGCCGGGCTTGGCCACGTGCGGCAGGCCCCAGCCGAGCTTGTTGCGCAGCACCTGGAAAAACTCATGGTCCGCCAGGCGCACAAAGCGGACTGGGTGCTCACTGCGGCGGATCAGCACCCGATCCTCCGGCCAGACGTAGCAACCGGCGCTGCCATCCACCACCATCATCAGCCGCTCCGGGGTGGCGGGGAAGACCGTCACTGGCTCCTGATCGCTGAAGACCAGGGCCCGTGAGGCCAGGGAGTGGGGCGCAATCGGGGTGAGTTGCAGCACCGGGCAGTCGGGGCTGATCACCGGTCCGCCGGCGCTCAGCGCATAGGCGGTGGAGCCCGTCGGGGTGGAGAGGATCACGCCATCGGCGGCGATGTCCACCGGGGCATGGCGTCCCACGGCGATCTCGAAATGGCACATCGAGGTGATCGGCTCGCGGTGCAGGGCCATCTCGTTCAGGCAGAGCAGTTCCCAGCGGCGCTGGTCCCCGCGCATCACGGTCACCACCAAGGTGGTGCGTTCCTCCACCGTCCATTGACCGGCGATCACCTGCTCGAGGGCCTCCTCGAGCTTGGGCAGGTAGGTCTCAGCCAGGAAGCCCAGGTGGCCGGTGTTGATCGTCAGGATCGGCACGTCGATCGGTGCCGTCATCCGGGTGGCCGAGAGCACCGTGCCATCGCCCCCCAGCACCATGGCCATGTCCATCCCGGCTTCGAAGTGGGGCGGGACGCAGGCAACGTGGCCCTTGCTGCGCAGGTGTTGCTCAGGATTGGCGAAACCCACCATTCCGGCGGCACTGCTGGCGCGCAGCACGTCGTAGCCCGCCTGCTTCAGGCGGGCCTCAATCGTGTCGGCGGTGGACAGGGCCAGGTCCTTGCCGTCGTTAATGATCAGTCCGACGCAGGGCAAGGAGCAGCTCAGGTGGTCCCCCAGAGTTTATGGGGATCAGAACTGTTCGAGGAAGCGCAGATCGCTCGTAAACAAGCGGCGGATGTCATCAATGCCGTGGCGCACCATGCAGAAGCGCTCCACCCCCAGGCCGGCGGCGAAGCCGCTGTAGCGCTCGGGGTCGATGCCCATGCCCTGGAGCACGGCGGGGTCGACCATGCCGCAGCCCATCACCTCGAGCCAGCGGCCGCGCCACTGCACATCCACCTCGGCGGAGGGCTCGGTGAAGGGGAAGTAGCTGGCGCGGAAGCGCACCGGCAGATCGCCGAAGAACTGCTGCAGGAAGGACGTCACCGTGCCGCGCAGATGGCTGAAGTCCAGTCCCTCATCGATGGCCAGCACCTCCACCTGGTGGAAGACCGGCGAGTGGGTGGCATCTACGGCATCCCGGCGATAGACGCGCCCCGGGGCAATGATGCGGATCGGCGGGGCGTTGTTCTCCAGGTGGCGGATCTGCACCGGAGAGGTGTGGGTGCGCAGCAGCTGGTGATCGCCCAGATAAAAGGTGTCTTGCATGTCCCGGGCCGGGTGGTGCTCGGGGATGTTCAGGGCGGTGAAGTTGTAGAAGTCGCTCTCGATCTCAGGTCCTTCTTCCACCTGGTAGCCGAGGCCCGAGAAGATATCGACGATTTCTTCGATCGTGCTGATCAGGGGGTGGCGGTGCCCCACCGGCGTGAAGCTCGCCGGCATGGTCACGTCCAGGGTCTCGCTGGCGATGCGCTCGGCCATCGCGGCGCTCTTCACCGCCTGCAGGCGATCGCTCAGCAGGCTCTGCACCTGCTCCTTGAGCACGTTGGCCCGCTGACCGACCACCGGCCGCTCATCGCCGGGCAGCTTGCCCATCGCTCCGAGCACCCCGGAGAGCCGACCCTTCTTGCCCAGCAGGCCCACCCGCAGCTCCTCGAGGGCTGCGGCATCCGCGGCGGCGGCGATCTCTTGGGCAGCCTGGGCCTCCAGCTGATCGAGTTGATCGGTGAGCTGCTGCAGGCTGACGGTGGCGCTCAAGGATCGACTTCAACGAGCGCCGACTTTAGGTAGACGCCTGTTTCAGGCCCCTTAGCCTCAGGCCAGGCGTGAGGGCACTGTGCGGATCCTGATCAGTAATGACGATGGCGTCTTCGCTGATGGCATCCGTGCCCTGGCGGCTGAGGCCCTGCGGCGCGGTCATCAGGTCACGGTGGTCTGCCCCGATCAGGAGCGCTCCGCTACGGGCCATGGCCTGACCCTGCAAACCCCCCTGCGGGCCGAGCGGGCCGACGAGCTCTTTGCGGAGGGTGTCACCGCCTGGGCCTGCAGCGGCACCCCCAGCGATTGCGTCAAGTTGGGCCTCTTTGCCCTGCTTGAGGAGTGGCCTGACATGGTCCTCTCGGGCATCAACCACGGCCCCAACCTGGGCACCGACACCCTGTATTCCGGCACGGTCAGTGCGGCGATGGAGGGAACCATCGAAGGCCTGCCCGCCCTGGCGGTGAGCTGCGCCGATTACAAGTGGCGCGACTTTGGGGCGTCGGCGCGCATTGCTCTGGATGTGGCCGAGCAGAGCCGCCGCGAGGACTGGGACAAGGGCATGCTCCTCAACCTGAATGTCCCGGCCCTGCCGCTGGAGTCCATCGGGCAACTGCGCTGGTGCAGAAAGGCCGTTCGCCGCTACACCGACCAATTCGTCAAGCGCGCTGACCCCCGCGGCCGCACCTACTTCTGGTTGGCCGGTGAGGTCGCCAATGACCTCGAGGCCGAAGTCGCCGGTCCCAAGGAGTGGCCCATCGATGTGGCCCATGTGGCCGCAGGCGGTGTCTCGCTGACCCCACTGCAGCCGGAGTTGTTCTGGCGCGGAGACCTCTCAGCCCTCAAGCCGCCTCACTTCGAGCGGTAGATCCGCTGCAGGAACCAGAGCGAGAAGATCAGACCGATGGTGTGGGCGAAGAGCACCTGGGTGTTGCTCAGCACCGAGAGCATCTCAATGGAGGTGATCGGATAGCCCACCAGGCTGCGGGCGCTGGTGCCCCCCACCGGAGAGCCAAAAAAGCCGGGGGCCTGCAGCGAGGCCTGGACAAACAGGCTGCCGGCCAGGGACTGATAGCCCACGGAGGCAAAGACCAGCCCGAGCACATCCGCCAGCAGGCCGCGTTTGATCAGCTTTCCGGCTTCGCTGCGGCTGGGCTTCGCGCCGCTGCCTAAGGCCCGCCCGAGCCGCACGATCAACCAGCCCTGCCAGAGGCTGTAGAGCAACACAAAGAAGGACAGGGTCGTCAGGGAGAGGCCCGGTCCTAGACCCAGGGCCCGCTCGGAATTGCGGGCCAGGCTGCCGCCGATGTTGTTGAAGAGCAGCACCCCCACGACCACGATCCCCAGGGCGGTTTGCGTCCAGAAGCGGATCCAGGCCATCCGCCTCAGCCCTAGGGAGAGCAGCTGAAAGTCGAGGCGATCGGCCATGGGACGTGGGGGGATGCCCAAACCTGCCATGGGAGAATGCCTCTGGCGAGGCCTCGAGCGCTTTTGGTTGTGATTGCAGCGCTCGAGCCAGGGCAGGCGAAGGGGCCGACGGCGGTGGCCCTCGGCAGCTTTGACGGTCTGCACCCGGGGCATCGCAGCGTGATCGCGGCCGTCACCGAATGCGCCGCCCAGCGGCAGCTGGTCCCCACGGTGGTCAGCTTCTGGCCGCACCCCCGGGAGGTGCTCTTCGCCGAGGCGCGGCTGCGGCTGGATTTGCCCAGCGAGAAATTGGCCCTGCTGGAGCCCCTGGGGATCGAGCAGTTGGTGCTCGTGCCCTTCACCCGCGAGCTGGCGGCTCTCTCCCCCGAGGCCTTCGTGCAGCAGGTGCTGCACGAGCAGCTCCAGGCCGGCCTGGTGGTGGTGGGCGCCAACTTCCGCTTTGGCGCAGGCCGCAGCGGCACTACCACAACCCTTCAGCAGCTCGGCGCTGAACGGGGCATCGAGGTTCAGATCCAACCCCTGCTGGCCGAGGGGGAGGAGCAATTCAGCAGCAGTCGCATCCGACGTGCCCTGGCGGCAGGAGATCTGCAGGAGGCCACCCGGCTGCTGGGCCGTCCCTATCGCTTTGGGGGCAGCGTGGTCAGCGGCCGCGGCCTAGGACGTCAGCTGGGTTGGCCCACGGCCAACCTGCAGGTAGATGGCCGCAAGTTTTTGCCCCTCGAGGGGGTCTATGCCGCTTGGGCCTGGCTCGGTGAGGAACGGCTGGCGGCGGTGATGAACCTGGGCCCGCAGCCCACGGTGGATCCCACGGCCCCTTCGGCCGTTGAGGTTCATCTGCTCGGCCGAACGCTCGATCTCAACGGCAGGGAGCTGCTGGTGGAGCCGGTGCAGCTGCTGCGCAGCCAGCAGCGCTTCGAGAACCTCGAGGCCCTGGTGCAGCAGATCCAGCGCGATGCCGAGAGCGCCGCGGCGCTGTTGGAGTCAGCTGCCGGGGTAGGCGTTGGTTAGGCCCCAGCCGATGAAGGCGGCGATCGCCCCCAGCAGCAGAATCCCTGAGATCAGCACCACCATTGGGCTGTCGGATTCGCCCTGGGCCATCGCCATTCCTTTTGGTTTGCGCCACAAACCTAAGCAGAGAGTCCTGCCCGTGCAGACGCCATGACCACACCTGAACAGCCGGCTGCGGTGTTGCGGTTGCTGGACGCCAACCTGGACCGCGCCCGTGAAGGGCTGCGGGTGATCGAGGACTGGTGTCGCTTTGGCCTGGATCGGGCGGATCTGGTGGCCCGCAGCAAGGACATGCGCCAACGCCTGGGCCGCTTGCATGACGAGCGCTACAAGCGGGCCCGCGACGCCGCGGGCGATGTGGCGACGGGCATGGCGCATCCCGCCCAGCGGGAGCGGGAGCAACCCCAGGCGGTGGTGGCGGCGAACTGCGGCCGGGTGCAGGAAGCCCTGCGGGTCCTGGAGGAATTCGGCCGTGGCGTGGATGATCGCCTGGCTGAGGAGGCCGCGGCGGTTCGCTATGCCCTCTATGACCTGGAGGTGGATGTGATGCGAGCCAGTGCCGGCGGGCAGGAGCGGCGGGAGCGACTGCGGGCGGCGCGGCTCTACCTGGTGACCAGTCCCTCGCCTCGGCTGGAGGCCGTGGTGGAGGCGGCCCTGGAGGGCGGCGTTCGCCTGGTCCAGTACCGCGCCAAGGACGGAAGCCTGGGTCCCGATGGCCAGCCGATCACCGATGCCGTGCGCCTGCAGCAGGCCCAGGCGCTGCGGCAGCTCTGCAGTCGCCACGGGGCCCTGTTCCTGGTGAACGACCGCATCGACATCGCCCTGGCGGTGGATGCCGATGGCGTGCATCTGGGCCAGGGGGATCTGCCGCCGGCCCTGGCGCGGCAGCTGCTGGGGCCGGAGAAGTTGATTGGCCGCAGCACCCATGCCCTGGCGCAGCTGCAGCAGGCCATGCGCGATGGCTGTGATTACGTCGGCGTTGGACCAGTGAACGCCACGCCGACCAAGCCCGGCCGTCAGCCGGTGGGATTGGATTACGTCCGCCAGGCCGCTGCGGAGAGCGCCATTCCCTTCTTTGCGATCGGCGGCATTGAGAAGGACAACCTGCCTTCAGTGCTGGCCACCGGTGCCACCCAGGTGGCCGTCGTGCGGGCGATCACTGAGGCGGCCGATCCCGCCCAGGCCGCCCGCGAGCTGTTGGAGGTCCTGGGGGAATGATTGAGATTCGGGTCAACGGCGAAACCACCAGCTGCCCGGAGGGCTTGAACCTGGTGCAGATGCTGGAACACCTCGGCTACCGCCCCCAACTGGTGGTGGTGGAGTTCAACGGCGAGATCCTGCCTCGCGCCCGCTGGGCTGAGCAGCCGGTTCGGGAAGCCGATGGTCTGGAGGTGGTCACCATCGTCGGCGGGGGTTCTTAGATTCCATCGAGCTAGAGCTCTGCCGTGGCCGCTTCACGTCCCTCCTCGCTCGTGAGACGGCTGCTCAGCGGCTTGATGGTTCCAGCCCTGGTGCTCACACTCCTGCTGGCGATGCCTCAGGCCAGCCAGGCAGCCAGTGGCGGTCGCATCGGCGGCGGCAGCTTCCGCTCCGCTCCCATGCCACGGAGTTATGGCGGGGGCGGCGGTTATCGCGGTGGCGGCTACCAGCGCGGCTATGGCGGCGGCTTCGGCTTCCCCTTCGTGGTGCCCTTCTTCTTTGGTGGCGGCGGCCTGTTTGGCTTCCTGATCCTGATGGCCGTAGTCGGTCTTCTGGTGAACGCAGTGCGGGGCGGCGGTGGCGGCGGCTCCCTGCCGGCGGGCATGCAGGGCGGTGCTATCGATCGCGCGCCAAGCGATGGCCCTGTTTCGATCGCCCAACTGCAGGTCGGTCTGTTGGCTTCGGCGCGGGAGCTGCAGCAGGACCTGAGACAGCTCGCCGGCAGTGCCGACACCAGCACCAGCAGCGGCCTGCAGCGGGTCCTGCAGGACAGCACCTTGGCCTTGCTGCGCCAGCCGGATCTCTGGGTCTATGCCAACGCTGAGGTGGGGCAGGTTCCCTTCCAGGCTGCGGAATCCACCTTCAATCGCCTCTCGATGACCGAGCGCAGCAAGCTGCGCAGCGAGGTCACCAGCAACGTCTCGGGAACGGTTAGCGCCAATAGCGGTGGACCGGCCGGTGATGCCGATGCCGTCAGCGACTACATCGCCGTCACCCTGCTGGTGGCCAGCCGCAGCCGCCTGACCCTCAAGCCGGTGAATGGCTCCGAGGACTTGCGCGAGACCCTGCGCATCCTGGGTTCGGTTCCGTCCAGTCAACTGCTGGCTTTGGAAGTGATCTGGCAGCCGGAAGGGGCGGGTGATGTGCTGAGTGCTGATGAGCTGATTACGGCTTATCCGCAGCTGAAGCACCTCTGATTGGGCTCTTTGGATTTCCTCAAGAATTGAGGAACTAAAGAATCTCTTCGGCTCTTGATCGCCAAAACCCGTTGTTAAGCAATGGGTTCAATTTGTAGGGTCTGAAGACTTCAATTTCAGACCGTGTCCACCCCGCGCCACACCGCCGAGACCTCCGCCATGAAGTGGCAGGCCAACGGTGAATTGGCCGGCGTGGATCTGCAGGCCCTGCTCAGCCGCCTGAACAAGGTGGAGAGCGAAGAGCGGGCCCGCGAGCTGGAGTGGCTGAGCCGCCACGAGGCGGTCTGAGGGTTAGCGCGGCGTTGCGCCGGGGCCAATCCTGAAGGCCAGCCGCAGATTCGGCCTGGGCTAGTTGCACCCCCTGGGGGTGCTCAGCACACTGCGGTGCACCGGCGTTGCGTGAATGGCTCGGCGATCGATGCAGTGGGTGAACACCCCCGTGTTGATGGAGGCCTTGGATCGCTACGAACAGGGGCGACTGCCCCGCTCGATGCGTCTCTGGGTGGAGGCGGTGCTGGAGATCGAGCGCCCGCTCAGTGCTCCGCTGCGGCCCCACTGCTGAGCAGGATCCGCAGGGCGGCCATGGCCGCGCCATAGCCGTTGTCGATGTTCACCACGCTCAGGCCCGGAGCGCAGCTGGCCAGCATTCCGTGCAGGGCCGCCTGGCCGCCGGCACTGACGCCGTAGCCAACGCTGACCGGCACTCCGATCACCGGTTGGGGCAGTAGGCCCGCCAAGACTGTGGGTAGGGCGCCTTCCATGCCGGCGCAGGCGATCAACACCCGGGCCTGGCGCAGCCGCTCGAGTTGATCCAGCAGCCGGTGCAGCCCGGCCACGCCCACATCCAGCACCAGTGCGCAGCTGATGCCATGCCATTGCAGGGCGAGCTGCGCCTCGGCGGCGACCGGCAGATCGCTGGTGCCGCCGCTGAGGACCAGGACCTCGCCGAGCGCCGGCCGGGCCGCCGCCGCAGCGCCAAGGCTGAGGCAGCGGGCATCGCTGTGGAACTGCAGCTGCGGGTCATGGGCGAGCAGTGCGGCGACGGCCTGGGCTTTGGCGGGATCGACCCTGGTGGCCAGGGCCAGCTCGCCGCTGTCCTGTTGCCGCTGCAGGATCGCGGCAATCTGTTCGGCTGTTTTGTGCTCCCCCCAGATCGCCTCGGCCATGCCCAGGCGTTGGCGGCGTTGCAGATCCAGGCGGGCCTGCTCGCTCATGCCGCGGGGATCAGTTCCCCTTCAAAGACCAAGGGAAAGGGATTGCCCTGGCCTTGGCCCGTGGCCTCGCGGGCGAGTTGCTCAAAGCGCTCCTGCACCGCCTCCACCTCCGTCTCGGGGATGGCCTTCCACTGCTCCCGGCTGGCCCAACGGATCAGCAGGGTGCCCTCTTCCCGCTCGCTGTCCCAGAGCAGGTCACGGCCGAGGTACCCGTCCTGCTGCTTGAGCCAGGGCTCCCAGCTGCCCTGCTCGGCCTGCAGCCAGGCGGCGCGGCCGTCGGCCGGCACCTTGATGCGCAGGTGCTCCACGACGACGACCTCCAGCTGACCGCCCGGCTTCGCGTTGGTGGCGATCGCCACGTCGGGATGGCCGGCCAGCAGCATCGCCAGGCAGAGCACAAGTGCCGCGACCCTAGCGAGCAGCCTCATGGCTGTTGCAGCAGCGCCACGGCCTGGCAGGAGATCCCCTCCTCGCGGCCCTCGGCACCGAGCTTTTCATTGGTGGTGGCTTTGACGCCCACCTGATCCGGCTCCAGTCCCATGCGGCTGGCGATGGCGCTGCGCATGGCGTCGATGTGGGGCTTGAGCTTGGGGCGCTCGGCGATCACGACCGAATCCACGTTGACCACGCGCCAACCCCGCTCGGTCACCAGGGCCACGACCTGCTCCAGCAGCACCAGGCTGTCGGCTCCTTTCCACTTGGGGTCGTCGGGGGGGAAGTACTTGCCGATGTCCCCCAGGGAGAGGGCCCCCAGCAGGGCATCCATGATCGCGTGCACCAGCACGTCGGCATCGCTGTGGCCGTCGAGCCCCAATCCGTCTGGATGCTTCAGCTGCTGCCCGCCCAGGATCAGCGGCCGACCGGGCACCAGGCGGTGGATGTCGTAGCCGTTGCCGATCCGCAGCTGCATGGGGCACAAGGGAGATCCGGACGCCGACCCTATCGCCGCCTTTGATCAGAACTCAGCCCAGCATCTCCACCCCGTCATGGCAGGCAAAGCGTTGATCGAAGCTGAGCACCGGTAGGGCGCCATGGCTGCTCGCTCGGGCCAGCAGCAGGTGATCGGCAAAGTCGCCTCCCTGCAGGAATCGGGCGAGGGCATCGATGACTCCGTCGACATCGACGACGGCAACGCCACGGGTGCGGACCAGGCGATGCAGCAGGGCATGGCGCTGGCTTCGCTCGAGGCCATAGCCACGCAGGACCCAGCCCACCTCGGCAAGCACGACATCGGGAATGAAGGCGCCGCCCGCTGCAATGGCATCGAGAAACGCTTGTTCGGCCAGAGGGGTCTGAACGGGGTCATCCCCGATCAAGATCCGCACCACAACGTTGGTATCAAGCGTCCGCACGGCCGGCAGCAACGGCGATGGCGCGATCCATGTCCTCGAGGGTCATGGATCGCTGGACCGTTGGTCGATCGCGAAAAAGGTCCTCTGGTTCGTACAGCGAGGGCACCAAGATCAGGCGTCCGTCTTGATCAACACTCACCATCAGGCGCGTTCCCGGGGTTAAGCCCAAGGATTCCCGCAGCTGCCGCGGAATGGTCAGCTGGCCCTTTGAGCTGAGAGTCACGCTGGTCATTCATCCAAGGTAAGGCGGCTGGCCTTACTTGGGTGATTGCTGCTGCTCCGGCAGCACCTGCAGGTTGGTGCCGTCGCGCCCCATCACCAGGACCTGGCTGCCGGGCTGGAGCGCTTGACGGGGTTCGAGGTTCTCCGCTGCCCAGCTCTGGCCGTGCCAGAGCACCCGTCCCTGGTCACTGCCGGCCTCGAAGCCGCTGATGACCTCCGCGTATTGGGAGGCCTCGCTCTGGCGAATGGCGCGTTCCCGCTTGCGCGCTGACCAGCGCTGCAGCACGAGCAGGAGTGTCACCGAGCCCAACGCAAAGAGCAGCAGCTGCAGTCCCAGGTTCAGGGGCAGCCAGGCGCTGAGCAGGGAGACCAGCAGGGCCGCCAGGGCCGCGGCGAGCAGGCCATCGAACTCCACCCCGAGCCACTCCAGGGCCAGGAGGAGCAGGGCCAGCAGAAACCAGAGCAGCGCGGTCACGGGGTTGCGATCAGGCAGCTGCTGCCTAGCTTGAAGCCAACGGATCAATTGGGCCAATGGAAGCGCTGTTTGGCTTGCCGGCCCTGGTGGTGATGGCCTTCCTGGGGCTGAACAGCATCAAGGTCACCAGCGGCGGCCAGTCCCGCCTGGTGGAGCGACTGGGCAAGTACGACCGGCAGCTGCAGCCGGGGCTCTCCCTGGTGCTTCCGGTGGTGGAACGGGTGGTCAGCCATGAGTCGCTGAAGGAGCGGGTGCTGGATATCCCGCCGCAGCAGTGCATCACCCGCGACAACGTCGCCATCGAGGTGGATGCGGTGGTCTATTGGCAACTGCTGGAGCACGAGCGGGCCTACTACTCGGTCGACAACCTGCAGGCGGCGATGGTGAATCTGGTGCTGACCCAGATCCGCGCCGAGATGGGCAAGCTCGATCTCGATCAGACCTTCACCACCCGCCAGGAGGTGAATGAGGCGCTGCTGCGGGAGTTGGATTCCGCCACCGATCCCTGGGGCGTGAAGGTCACGCGGGTGGAGCTCCGGGACATTCAGCCCTCCCGCGGGGTGCAGCAGGCGATGGAGCAGCAGATGACGGCCGAGCGGGAGAAGCGCGCCGCGATCCTGCGCTCAGAAGGCGAGAAGGAGTCCCAGCTCAATGCAGCCCGGGGCCGGGCCGAAGCCCTGGTGCTCGATGCCAGGGCCAAGCAGGAAGCCCTGCTGCTGGAGGCGGAGGCCCAGGCCAAGCAGCAGGGACTCTTGGCCCAGGCCCGCGCCGATGCCGCCACCCGCCTAGCCAAGGCGATGCAGGCCGATCCCGAGGCGGCCGAGGCGATGCGCCTGCTGCTCGCGGGCGACTGGATGACCATGGGCGAATCGATGGCCCAGGCCCCCGGGGGCAGCGTGCTGATGGTCGACCCGCAAAGCCCGGCGGCCCTGCTCGGCGCCCTCAAGGGGCTGCAGAAGCCCGAGGCCTAACGGCTCACTGCTGTTGCTGCTGCTCTTGCCAGCGGGCGTAGAGATCGGGCCGGCGCTCTTCGGTTCGCTGCTGTTGTTGATCGGCGCGCCAGCGGGCGATGGCGCCGTGGTCACCGCTGCGCAGCACCTCCGGGACGGTCATGCCGCGGAAGTCGGCCGGGCGGGTGTAGTGGGGGTGCTCCAGCAGCAGGGCGCTGTGGCTTTCCTCCTCCAGGCAGGCCTCGGTGCCGACGGTGCCCGGCAGCAGACGCACGACGCCATTGATGATCGTCATCGCCGGCAGTTCACCCCCGGTCAGCACGAAGTCGCCGATCGAGACCTCCTCATCGGCCAGGGAGCGAATGCGTTCGTCGAATCCTTCGTAGTGGCCGCAGAGGAAGACCAGCTGGTCGTAGTCCGTAGCCCAACGGCGCAGATCCTGCTGGCGTAGGGGTTGCCCCTGGGGCGACATCAACAGGGTGCGCCGGCGCGGCTGCGTTGGGATCGATTCGTAGGCGGCAAAGACCGGCTCGGGCTTGAGCACCATGCCGGCACCGCCGCCATAGGGCTCGTCGTCCACCTTGCGGTAGCGGTCGGTGGCGAAATCCCGGGGGTTGTGAACGTGGAGCTCAGCGCGGCCGGCGGCGAAGGCGCGGCCGATGACCCCAAGACCCTGCAGCGGCGCGAAGGCCTCCGGGGTCAGGCTGACCACATCGAGACGCATCGCTCAGGCGGCGGGCCGGCTCACCCGGCGAATCTCAGAGCTGAAGCTGGCGCGGCCGGGGGTGCCATCGGCCGGTTGCTCGATGGTGGAGCGCAGCCGCAGGTTGGGCTTGTTGAACCAGATCCGCTCGCGGATCTCGTTGCCATCGCGCTCGATCACCAGCTCCAGGCTGCTGTCGGGCCAGAGGGTCCAGCGGCCCTGCTGATCTCCGGCGTGGAACTGCCCATCGGCCTGAAACTGCAGCTGCTTGGGCGCCTGCTCCTTGGGCCCGACGCTCAGCCCGCCGGGGTTGCCCTCGAGGTAGCGGACCACCAGTTCACCGCGCTCGCTGCTGTGCCACTCGTCGCCCTCACCGGCGTCGCTGTCATCGCCCAGCACGAAACGGGACCGAAGGCTCATCCACTCGCCGTCGCAGAAGCGCAGGAAGGCTTCGATCGAGTCGGGGGGGAAGGAGGCGTTGTCGCTCATGGCGGCGATTCTCTCAGCTGTCGCCGCGGTAGCCCAATTCCGCCAGCCGTGAGGAGTTGCGGCGCCAGTTGGGAACGACCTTGACGAAGAGCTCCAGGTAGACCGGACCGGCGATCAGTTTCTGCATCTGCTGCCGGGCGCCCGTGCCGATTTGGCGCAGCATGCTGCCGCCTTTGCCGATCAGGATGCCCTTCTGGCTGTTGCGCTCGACCAACACGGTGGCCAGCACAGCGGTGCGTTCCTTGTCATCCACGACCCGCTCGATCTGAACGGCGACGGAGTGGGGGATCTCCTCGCGGGTGTGCTGCAGAACCTGCTCACGGATCAACTCCGCCAGCAGCAGCTGCTCGGGCTGGTCGCTGACCGCATCCGGCGGATAAAGGTGAGGTCCTTCAGGAAGCTCCGCGGCGAGGGCACTGACCAGGGCCTCGGTCCCCTCGCCGTTGAGGGCGCTGACGGGGTGCAGGGGCCAACCGGGCACCAGCTCGCGGTAGCTGGCCTCCAGCTCGGCGGCCTGGGCCGGGTCCACCAGGTCGGATTTATTCAGCGCCACCTGGACCGGCACCTTGATGCGCTCCAGCAGTTCCACGATGAAGCCGTCGCCTCGGCCGGCGGCCTGGCTGCCATCCACCAGCAGCAGGACCTGATCGACTTCGCCAATGGCACCGCGGGCGGTCTGCACAAGCCGCTCCCCCAGCAGGTGGTGCGGCTTGTGGATCCCAGGGGTGTCCACCAGCACCAGCTGGGCTGTGGGGGTGGTGAGGATTGCCCGCAGCCGGTTGCGTGTGGTCTGGGCGACGGGGGAGGTGATCGCCACCTTCTCCCCCACCAGCTGATTCATCAGGGTGGACTTGCCCACGTTGGGCCGTCCCACCAGGGCGACAAAGCCCGAGCGAAATCCTTCGGGGCTCTGCCCCAGGCTGAAGCCCCCCGCCATGGCCTCGGCCGGCAGATCGCTCAGATCTGGCAAAGGCGGCAGCTGGTCGTGTGACTCCATAGCCTCACCTTGGCAGTTCAACCTCCCCCATGACCGAAGCCGCCCCGCTGGAGCCCACGTTTCAACAGGCGATGGAGATCACAGCCCAGTGGCTGGGGCTCTGGGAAAACGGTGAACTCAGCGATGAGGTGATCGGCGATCGGGTCTCTGAGCTGGTGGCCAGCCGTGATGGCGCCCGGGGTTTCTTTGTGGTCTCCCTGGCGGGGGATTGCCCGCTGATGGACCGTCTGCCGGATCCGGTGGTCCTGGCCCTGCGCCAGGCCGGCGATGGCGTGGTGGATCTCAGCGCCCGCAACCTGGCGATGAGCACGGCCATGGCGCTGCATCACGGGCGCAATGCCGATGAGGCGCAGCAGGCGGGATCGGAGCGGGTGCAGGCGCGCTGCACCGAACTGCTGCGCTTGCTGGAGCCTGAGGCGGTGAAGGCCCGCCTGGAAGTCCTGCTGGAGGCGACCGAGGGCCGCGGTGAGGACGTGGCCTTCCTCAAACGCTGGGGGTATGACGCGGCTCAGACCGCGGCGATTGCTGAGGCGGTGCTGGCCGTGGCGGAGGGCTGAGGCGCCCCCTCGGCGCATCAAAAAAGCGCCCCGTTTGGGGCGCTTGGGTGAACCAGGGAACTGGATCAGTCGCGGCGACCGCCACCGTTGAGGGCGATCACCAGACGCAGGATGAAGATGAAGAGGTTGATGTAGGTCAGGTACATGCTCAGCGCACCGGCCAGGTACTGGTCGTCGCTGTAGGTGCGGGGCATCGTGTAGAAGTCCACGAAGGCGGCGCCCACGAAGATCACGGTGCCGAAACCGGCGATCAGCAGCTCCATGCCGCCCATGCCGAAGCCGGGCACAAAGATGCCGCCAACGATCTGGACGACCATGGCGATCACCAGGCCGAGGATGCCCAGGCCGACGACGCCGCTCAGGGCCTGACCGACGCTGTCGCTCATGCGGCGGCCCATGACCGAGGCGGCCACGAAGGTGACGCCGGTGGCCAGAGCCGCGGTGCCGATGGCTCCGATACCGGCGGTGCCGATGGCCAGGGCGACGATGCCGCTCAGGGTGAAGCCGGTGATCAGGCTGTAGGCCGCCATCAGCGGCAGCGCGGTGCTGTTGTTCGCCTTCAGGGCCACGTTCTGGGCCACGAAGAAGAGGATGAAGTTGCCAATCAGGGCCACCCAGAACAGGGGCATGAAGCTGGCGGGGTTGCTGGCCAACAGAGCCAGGCCGCCCATCACGCCACCGGCGGTGAGCACCATGCCGCCACCCACGTAGGGCAGCGCCTTATTGACCACGTTGGGCCCCACGAGGGCGCTCGATTGCGCCTCGCGGATGGCCTCCTGGAAATTGCTGCTGGCCGGCATGGCACAGAGGATGACTGGCTTCATCCTGCCAGCGATCTCCAGCTTGTGTGCCCTTTGGGGGTGTGGATCCCCCGACTAACGCCGGGCCTTGGCCGCATCCCGGGCGGCGTAGGCGGTGACCAGGCGCTGCACCAGCGGATGGCGCACCACATCGGCGGCGCTGAGCCGGCAGACGGCAATGCCCTCGACCCCCTCCAGGACTTGAGCGGCTTCGATCAGGCCGCTCAACTGCCCCTGGGGCAGGTCGATCTGGGTGGGGTCTCCGGTGACGACCATCTTTGAGCCCTCCCCCAGGCGGGTCAGCACCATGCGCATCTGGGCGGGGGTGGTGTTCTGCGCCTCATCGAGGATCACGAAGGCCTCCGCCAGGGTGCGGCCCCGCATGTAGGCCAGCGGCGCCACCTCAATGACGTTCTTCTCGATCAGCGCCGCGGTGCGCTCCTGTCCCAGCAGGCTGTGCAGGGCGTCGTAAAGGGGCCGCAGATAGGGGTCCACCTTCTGCTGCAGATCCCCTGGCAGAAAGCCCAGGCGCTCGCCGGCCTCCACGGCCGGGCGGGTCAAGATCAGCCGCTCCACCTTGCGCTCCTGCAGGGCTCGGACCGCCTGAACGGCCGCCAGGAAGGTCTTGCCGGTGCCGGCTGGACCGAGGGCGAAGGTGAGGTCGTGGCGTTCGATCGCCTCGACGTAGGTCTTTTGTTTGAGGGTCCGGGGACGCAGCAGCTTCCCGCTCTGGCTGCGGGCCAGCACCTGTTTTCCCAGCTGCTGGTGCTCCTCTCCGCGGCCCGTATCCAGGGCGGAGAGGGCGGTTTGCACATCCACCTGGGTGATGCCTTGGCCTTCCTGCCAAAGGGGACGCAGCAGTTCCACCAGGCCGGCGGCCCGCTCCAGCTGGGTCGGCCTGCCGCGCAGTTGCAGCGAAAGACCCCGCAGCACCAACGAAGCACCAGTCAGGGCTTCGAGGCGATGCAGGGTCGATTCAGCTTCACCGGCCAGGGCCATGGCGGCGTCCTGGTCGGGAAGGTCGATGGTGAAGGCCGTGAGGCTTTCAGCCCCGGGCATGGGGGAGGGCCTCAGGCTTCAGTTGCTTCTTCAGCGGGAGCCTCTTCGGCGGCAGCGGCGGCTTCTGCAGCAGCAGCGGCCTCAGCAGCCTTGGCTTCGGCAGCTTCCTTAGCGGCCTGCTTGGCAGCAGCCTCGCGGATGGCGGCTTGCTTCTTCTGGCCGACGACCACGGAGGGACGCACTTTCTTCTCGATCAGACCGCCGCGCTCGAGCAGGGTCTGCACGACCTCGGTGGGCTGGGCGCCTTGGGCGAGACGGGCGCGGATGGCCTCGGTGTCGAGACGGGTCTCCTTGGTGCGGGGGTTGTAGAAGCCCAGCTCCTCAAGGGGACGACCGTCACGACGGGACGTGCTGTTGCAGGCCACAAGACGGAAGCTCGCTTCCCGCTTCTTACCGAACCGCTTCAGGCGGAGCTTGATCATTGTGGCCTTGCCTTGCTGACTGGATAAACGCGCGTTGATTCCCCAGGGAATCGGGCGCAAACGACAACAATACTCTCTGGGGTGACCCCCTAGAGCTGGCCGAAGCCTTTGCGCTTCTTGGCGGGTTTGGGGGCCTTGGGCATCCCGCCGCCACCGCGGCCACCCATTCCACCCATGCCGGGCATTCCGCCCATTCCAGGCATCCCAGGCATTCCGCCCATGCCGGGCATTCCAGGCATGCCGGGCATTCCGCCGCCGCGGGTCATCTGCTGCATGAAGCCCCGCATCTGCTGGAAGTTCTGCAGCACCTTGTCCACATCCGCGGGGGTGTGGCCACTGCCGCTGGCGATCCGGCGCCGGCGGGAGGGATTGGCGGCCAGCAGGTCGGGGTCGCAGCGCTCGGCCTCGGTCATGGAGCCAACCATCGCTTCGATCTTCTTGAGCTGCTCTTCGCCCTGCTTGAGCATCCCGTCGTCGATCTTGTTCATCCCCGGGATCATTTTCATGAGACCGCCCAGGGAGCCCATGCGCTTGATCAGGCGCATCTGCTTGATGAAGTCCGAGAAGTCGAAGGTGGCTTCCTGGAGCTTCTGCTGCATCTTGGCCACGTCGGCCAGCTCGACCTCCTTCTGGGCCTTCTCCACCAGGGTGAGGACATCGCCCATGCCGAGGATGCGGCTGGCCATCCGCTCGGGGTGGAAGGGCTGGAGCGCCTCCACCTTTTCGCCGGTGCCGATGAATTTGATCGGTGCGCCGCTGACCTTGCGGATCGAGAGGGCCGCCCCGCCGCGGGAGTCGCCGTCGAGCTTGGTCAGCACCGCACCGGTGATGCCCACCTGATCGTGGAAGGCCCGGGTGAGTTCGGCGGCCTCCTGGCCGATCATCGAATCCACCACCAGCAGCACCTCATCGGGCTGGACGGCTTCGCGGATCCGCACCATCTCCTCCATCATCGAGGTGTCGATCTGGAGGCGGCCGGCGGTGTCCACCAGGACGGTGTCGAAGCCTTCGGCCTTGGCCTTCTCGATGCCGGCGGCGGCGATGGCTTCCGGTTTGGCGTCGGTGCCGAGGCTGAAGACCTCAACGCCGATCTGGCCGCCCAGGGTTTTGAGCTGCTCGATGGCCGCGGGCCGGTAGACGTCGGCCCCCACCAGCAGCGCCCTGCGTCCTTTTTCTTTGAGGTGCAGGCCGAGCTTGGCGGTGGCGGTGGTTTTACCGGCGCCCTGCAGGCCCGCCATCAGCACCACCGCCGGGGCGCCCTCTTTGCCGGCAGGGGCCAGGGGTGCGTTCTCGCCGCCCATGGTCTCCACGAGTTGCTCGTGAACGACCTGAATGAATTTCTGGTCGGGGCTGATGCCCCGCACCACCTCTTCCCCTAGGGCCTTCTTGCGGACCTCTTCGACGAAGTCCTTGACCACCGGAAGGCTGACGTCGGCCTCCAGCAGGGCCCGGCGCACGTCCTTGAGAGCACCGTCGATGTTGCCCTCGTTGATGGCCCCCTGACCGCGCAGGTTCTTGACGGCATCTTCAAACCGTTGGGAGAGCTCGTCGAACATGGGGGCGCCTGTGATCGAGTGATCGTAAAAAGCGACCGTCTCGGCAGCGGGTCGGGCGCGTCAGTTCTTGGCGGTGGGCTTGTAGGCCACGAGCTGCCAGCTGCCGTTCCTGCGGCCAAAGATGTAGGTGTTGCGCAGGGTCATCTCAGGAGTCCTGCTGAGGACCTGACCGGTGCTGCTCTTGCGTTCATCGCTGTAGGTCAGTACCACCTGGGCAGCGATGCGCACGGGGGAGCGGTCGCTGACCTTGAAGCCGGTGATGGTGGTCTTGACGGTTTCAGTGGCCCCGCGCTGGCGGTTGGCCTGGCTTTGGCGCTGCAGACGCTGGATTTGATCGCTGCTGGCTAGATCAGCCAGGGATTCGCTGGGGGCTCCACCGGCGAGCACTGCGGCTTTTTCCGTCAACCAGGCCTCCAGTAGGCCCTGCAGTTGGCCGGCACTGGGGTCGGGCGCCTTGAGCGGGAAGGGGGCTTCGAGCGGCGCTGGTGCTGGGGTTTCGGGTTGAACCAGGGCGCTGCTGGCGGCCGTTTCCACCTCACTGACCCGTGGTTTCAGGGCCATCCAGCCGCCGAAGCCAAGGACGAGGGCAGCGACGGCCGCACCAACCGGCAACCCCCAGCTGGGGAGCGCCTGCAGCCGTTCGTTCAGGCCGCCGAGTTGGGGCCATTGGAGATCGGGGAGCCTCCAGCGGGGGCCATCCCAGAGCTCGTCATCGTCGTCCTCGCTCTCCTGCTCCAGCGACTCAAAGCTGCTGGGGCTATCGGAGCTGCCTGAAAGGTCGAAGCTCGGCCAATCGCCAAAGGGGCTGCTGGTCTCGGCGGCCGCTGGTGCCTCGAGGCTGGTCTTGGCGCTGAACTGGCGGCCGCGGATGCGGTCCTGTTGATCGATGTAGGCCTGGACATCCCGGTCAGCGAACCAGGCATCGAGGTTGGCGTCGACGTCGATGTCGCGGAATCCCTCGAGCACCTCGCGGGTGAGCCAGTCACGGCAGTAGGCGCAGAGGCGGGCCAGGGGGTCGTCCCCCTGTTCCAGGGCCCACTGCTTCAGGGCGGCATCCGCCCCTAGATCAAAGAGGCGCTCCGCCTCATCCACCTGGCCCAGCAGCAGTTGCTGGCAGGAGAGGAAGACCTCAATGCCCGGCTGGCCGCTGTTCTTCAGGCGTTCGTAGGCCTCGAGAATCCGCTCGGGCTTGCGCTGGGAGAAGCCCGAGGCCGTGAGGGCAAAACTGGCGAGGAAGTCAGCGGTGGCTGAGCCGGCATCGCCCCAGCGGCTGAACAGTTCCACCTGCTCCTGGGCCGTCAGGAACTGACGGATCTGCTTGAAGAACGGCTGGAACTCGCTTTGGGGGAAGGTCAGATCGGCGTGGCCCTCGAGACCGCCCCGTTGCTGCACCAGCTGCTCCAGCAGGGCAATCCCCTGTTGGCGCGAGCCGCTGGCGGAGAGATCGCGGCTGATCAGATCCAGCACCCGGTAGGGGAGGAGTTCCTTGAGGTCCTGCTCGAGCTTGCGGCGCTGTTCGGCCTGTTGGCCCATGCGTTGCAGCAGCTGCAGACCCTGCTGCAGGGTCAGGGCGGCCGCCTCATAGCGGCGTTGATCGCGGTAATCCCGGGCGGTTCCCTGGCAGGCCAAGCCAGCCAACAGGGTCAGATCGGCTTCGCGGCTGCTGCCCAGGGCGGGTGCTTGGGGTGGCTGAAGCCCGCGGGCGGCGCTGTCGAAGGCCTCCTGGGCTTGGCCGGCCTCCATTAAGAGGAGAAGACCGCCGACCTCACGGGAGGGCGGAATCTCCAGGGCGGCGATGGAACCGTTGGCGTTGTCCGCAATGGCCGTCAGTTCCCGCTCATAGGCCTGGCGGCGGGTTTCGTCACTCAGCAGGTCGGCGCTGGCTTCCAGCAGCTCGGCCCGGGCCTGGAGAGTGTCTTGGGTGAAGCCTTGGTCTGGCGCGCGATCAAGACGCTGCTGCAGGGTCCGCAGCACGCTCTGCCGGTCGGAGCTGGCATTCACGCCAAGTAGGCGGAAGTGGTCGATCGGCAGTTCCAAATTGAGCTCGGATTGGCGGGCGCTAATCGGACGTGACTGTAGGCAGAGTCTTCGGTTTTGGCCGTCCTTCGTGCACCTTTTGGAGATGGACCCCGTACAGTCAGGCCAGCATCAGAGTCCCCGGAGAGCAGGACCTCAGCCATGACACAGGCCGATCTTGGACAGGGCGTCGCCACCAGTGGTGCTCCCTCCTGCTCCGCCGATGTCAATCAGGTCGGCCTGCATGCCGAGCGGCTGATGAATCTCTATCCCTCGACGCCGGCGACGGTGACCCGGGATGAGGGGTTGATGCTCTACCGCGACATGACTCTCGGTCGGCGCTTCGAAGACAAGTGCGCCGAGATGTACTACCGCGGCAAGATGTTTGGCTTCGTTCACCTCTACAACGGCCAGGAGGCCGTGAGCACGGGGGTGATCAAGGCGATGAAGATGCAGCACGACTGGTTCTGCAGCACCTATCGCGATCACGTGCATGCCCTGAGCTGCGGCGTGCCGGCCCGCGAGGTCATGAGCGAGTTGTTCGGCAAGGAGACCGGCTGCAGCAAGGGCCGCGGCGGCTCGATGCACCTGTTCTCCAAGGAGCACCACCTGCTGGGTGGCTATGCCTTCATTGGTGAGGGCATTCCCGTGGCCCTCGGGGCCGCCTTCACCAGCCGCTACAAGCGCGATGCCCTGGGCGATTCCAGCAGCGATGCGGTGACCGCGGCCTTCTTTGGCGATGGCACCTGCAACATCGGCCAGTTCTACGAGTGCTTGAACATGGCGGCGCTCTGGAAGCTGCCGATCCTGTTTGTGGTCGAGAACAACAAGTGGGCCATTGGTATGGACCACAACCGCGCCACCAGTGATCCCGAGATCTGGCGCAAGGCCGCAGCCTTCGGCATGGCCGGTGAAGAGGTGGACGGCATGGATGTCCTGGCCGTTCGCGGTGCTGCCCAGCGTGCGATCGAACGGGCCCGGGCAGGCGAGGGCCCCACGGTGCTGGAGTGCCTGACCTACCGCTTCCGCGGCCACTCCCTGGCGGACCCCGACGAGTTGCGGGCTGAGGCCGAGAAGGAGTTCTGGGCCCAGCGCGACCCGATCAAGCGCTTGGCGGCGCACCTGATCGAGCACAACCTGGCGACCGCCGAGGAGCTCAAGGGGATCGAGAAGGAGATCGACGCCGAGGTGGCTGATTGCGTGGAGTTTGCCCTGTCGGCTCCTGAACCCAAGCCCGAGGAACTGACCCGCTACATCTGGGCGGAAGACTGAGCGGCAGCCCTAGAGCCCGTGCAAGCGGGCTTGCTCGCTGGCGGCGCGAAAGACCAGGCCGTGGCGTAGCACCAGCGGTGTGAGCGCGTCGTAGCCGCCGCCGATCACCGTCGCGACTGGGATGTTGCGGCGCAGGCAGCTGTCCAGCACGAGGCGGTCGCGGTTGAGTAGGCCCTGATCCGTGAGGTTCAGCCGACCGAGTCGGTCCTCCCGGTGGGGATCGACGCCGGCGTTGTAGAGCACCAGATCCGGTTGCTCTTGATCCAGGAGGGTTGGGATGAGATCGCCGATTGACTCCAGATAGGCGTCATCCCCCAGACCATCGTCGAGGGCGAGGTCGACGTCGCTCTGTTGTTTGCGCAGGGGGAAGTTGCTGCCGCAGTGGACCGAGAGGGTGAAGACCCGCGGTTCATCGCGGAAGATCGACGCGGTGGCATCCCCTTGATGCACATCCAGATCGATGATCATCAGGCGCTGGACCTGGCCTTCTGCCAGCAGGACCTGGGCGGCGACGGCGAAGTCGTTAAAGATGCAAAAGCCGCTGCCGTGGTCGGGGTAGGCGTGGTGGGTTCCCCCGGCGAGGTGGCAGGCGACGCCGTGTTGGAGGGCCAGGCGGGCGGTCAGGAGCGACCCTCCCACCGCCAGCCAGGTGCGCTGCACCAAGGGGGTTGTGGCTGGCAGGCCGATCCGGCGCTGCTCCGCGGGCAGCAGTTCCCCGCGGGCGAAGGCCTGGTGGTAGCGGCGGCTGTGGATCAGCTCCAGTGAGCGCCGCGGCACCGGAAGGGGGGTATGGATCTGCTCCTCCCTCGCCAGGCCCTGCTCCTCGAGCAGGGCACGCAGGAGCTTGAACTTCGCCATCGGGAAGCGATGGCTACTGGGCAGAGGGGCCGAGTAGGCCGGGTGGTAGACGAGCGGCAGGCGCACCGGGGGTGATCAGTCCTCGTCGCCGTCGAACTCTTCGTCGAAGAGGGACTCCCGCAGCAGGCGATCCACCAGCAGCCCCATGTCATCGAGCTGCAGTTGCTGCATCAAGAGCTCGAGCTCCTTGATCACCGGCTCCGAGAGCCGCAGGGTGATCGGAAGGCTGTCCTCTCCGCCGAGCATTGCGGGTAAGCGTTGGTGCGCGAAGTCTGGCGGAAACCGGGCTACAAAGGAGTGCAATCAAGGGATCTCGATGGCTCCGGTTTGGCTGGTGATCTTGTTTTGGTCCGGATCCGTCCACGGCGGCACGGCGATGCAATCCCTGCCGATGAAGACCTTCGCGGATTGTCAGAAGTCCCGCGACATGCTGATGGCCCAGCTCAAGACCAGCCCCGTGAGCAAGAGCAAGGCCCTCAATAGCTTCTGTATTTCCGGCTCGGAGCTGCCGGCAGCGCCAGCCCCGGCAGCGACGGAGTCCTAGATGGCGGTGGGCAGGCGGCGGGTGAGGTGACGCAGCTTGCGTAGGGCCTTGAGCTCGACCTGGCGCACCCGCTCGCGGGAGACCTCGAGCATGCGGCCGATTTCAGCGAGGGTGTGGCGCTCCTCCCCTTCCAGGCCAAAGCGCAGCTCAAGCACCTGACGCTCCTGGTCGGTGAGGTGGCTGAGCCAGCGTCCCAGTTGCTCTTGATGGATGCCGCGCTCGACCTGGTCGAGGGGCTCGCTGTTGCTCTGATCGGCAATGAGATCGCCGAGGAAGCTGCGCCCTTCTTCTCCGTTCACCGGGGCATCCAGGCTGGAGGTGGTGAGGGCCTGGCGCAGCAGGGAATCCAGCTCATCGAGGGGCATGTCCATCTCTTCCGCAATTTCCTTGCGGCTGGGCATGGCACCGAGCTTGTGGGCCAGCTCAAGGCTGACCTTGCGGATGGCGGTGAGGCGCTCGGAGAGGTGCACCGGCAGGCGGATGGTGCGCGACTGACAGGCGATCGCCCGGGTCATGCTCTGGCGAATCCACCAGAAGGCGTAGGTCGAGAACTTGTAGCCGCGGGTGGGGTCGAATTTCTCCACGGCGCGCTCGAGGCCCAGGGAGCCCTCCTGGATCAGATCGAGCAGTTCCAGGCCCTTGCCTTGGTATTTCTTGGCGACGCTGACCACCAGGCGCAGGTTGGCTTTCATCATGCGCTCTTTGGAGCGCTTGCCCACACGCATGATCTTCTTTTCATGCGTTGTATAGGCCTCGCCTTTGTCTTCTTCGGCAAGCCGCATCATCGCTTGCACTTGATTGCCGAGTTCGATTTCTTCCGCGGGCGTCAGCAGGGGCACCCGACCAATGGTTGAGAGGTACCAACTAATCGGATCGCTGCTGCGGCGCCGACTGCTGCTGGTGTTGGAGCTGGTGGCGGCTGCCATGGAGGCTCCTGTTGAAAGGTGGGAAGAATCTCCTATGGCTTTTTTTGAAAGTGCTGGGATTTCAGTAACGCTTCAGCTTTGAGATACGAAAGATCACAACACTTTTGAGACTCAGGTGCACAACTGGCCGCTGCAGATTCTGTTAACAATCCCTGACGTCGTTTTTCTCTCCATCGCGGCCAACATTTCGGCAATCTGATGCGGTGTAGCAGCGCCGATGCCGTGCAGCGTGCTGACTTGCAGCCCGGCGCTGGCGTGGGCCAGGGCTGCCAGGGCGAGCAAGGAACCACTGCAGCCGGCGCCGCTGGCCTGCGCGAGGGCACCCAGTCCTCCGGCGTAGCCCGCCAGGACATCGCCCAGGCCTGCGCGGGCGGCATGGCTGCTGGCGCTCCTGAGCTGCCAGCGCTCTCCGCTGGGATCCGCAATGACGCTGCGGGCCCCCTTGAGCAGCACGGAGCAGCCGCTCTGCTGGGCCGCCGCCGCGCAGGCCTCCAGCGGCGGCAGGCCGGCGAGATCGGGGAAGAGGCGCTGAAATTCGCCGGGATGGGGGGTGAGCCAGCTGGGGCCCGAGCGGCCCCGCAGCCAGGGAAGGGCGGCGCGCTGGGCGAGGCGGTTGAGGCCATCGGCATCGAGGACCAGTAGGCCAGGGAAGGCCTGCAGCGTCTCCCAGATCGCTGCATCGTCTGCCGTGTTGCCGATGCCCGGACCGAGGACCAGGGCATCGAGCCGCTCCAGGGCTGAGGGGGCGAGCGCGCTGAGATCCAGGGACCCATCGCCGTGGCTGGGCAGCCGGGCTGAGAGCACCGCATGGGGGAGCTGGCTCCAGAGCTGATCGGCGACGGCCACGGGGACGGCGGCCCGCAGGCTGCCGAGGCCACTGGCGCTGGCCCCCAGCAGAGCGAGCAGGGCGGCACCGCGGTAGGCGTCGCTGCCGGCGACGACCAGCAGGCGCCCCCGTTGGTATTTCGAGGCCGCGGCAGCGGGCCTGGGCCAGGGGGCGCCATCGAGGTCGCTGGGGCCTAGGCCAAGAGGCTGCTGCGCGGGCAGTTGCTCCAGCAGGGCAGCGGGAAGCCCCAGGTCGATGCGCTCGAGTGCTCCGGTCCAGGCCAGGGCGCTGTCTTGGATGAGCCCCTGTTTGATCAGGCCGATGCTCAGGGTCCGCCCGGCGGTGGCGGCGGTCTGACCCAGGGGCAGGCCGCGATCGGCGCAGAGGCCTGTGGGGCCGTCGATGGCGATCAGCCGCTGGGGTTGGTGCCGTTGGCGCTGCGCCAGCAGGGACTCCAGGGCCTCTCCCGGGGGCCGGCTTTGGCCGATGCCAAAGAGCGCATCGATCCAGAGGGCCGGATCACTGGGGTCGGGCGGGCTGCCCAGCTGGGGAATCCCCAGCCAGAGGGCCTGGCGCAGGTGGCTCTCGGTGAGGGGCTTGCGCCGTTCAAAGGGAGACCAGAGCCGTACGGGGATGCCGGCGAGCTGCAGCTCGCGGGCGATGACCAGGCCATCGCCGCCGTTGTGGCCGGGGCCGACCAGCACCAGCGCCCCCCGCGCTTGAAGCTCTGGCCAGAGATCGGGGTCCTGCAGCCGCCGGCTGATGGCCAGGGCGGCCTTCTCCATCAGCGCCTCCACCGGCAGGCCGTTCTCGAAGAGCACCTGCTCGAGTCCGGCCATCTGCTGGCCGCTGACCAGCAGGTGCTCGGCGTCGCGTGGGGGCCAACAGGACGAGGCCAAAACAGCACTGACGGCGTCAGTTCCATGATGGAGAGAACAGCCACCGTTGGCATTGGCGCGCTTCTCCGCTGTTCCCGTTGCATCTGAGGCCTCCGTGGCGGCAACGGAGGCGGGGGCGCTGGCGATTGAGCGGCTGCGCCAGTGGCCGGGGGAGCACCGGGTGGCCGTGGGGCTGTCCGGCGGAGTGGACAGTTCCCTGACGGCGGCCCTGCTGGTGGAGGCCGGCTGGGAGGTGGAGGGGCTGACCCTCTGGCTGATGAGCGGGAAGGGCGCCTGCTGCGCCGAGGGTCTCGTGGATGCCGCTGGGGTCTGCGAGCAGCTGGAGGTGCCCCACCACGTGGTGGATTTCCGCGAGCACTTCAAGGAGCAGATCGTTGATTTCCTGGTGCAGGGCTACGAGGCGGGTGTGACCCCGCTGCCCTGCTCGCGCTGCAACCGGGAGGTGAAGTTCGGGCCGATGTTGCGCTGGGCCAAGGAGGAGCGGAAGATCGATCGGATCGCCACGGGGCACTACGCCCGGGTGCGCCACGGCGATCAGAGCGAGAACGGTCGCCATCAGCTGCTGCGCGGCTTGGACGAGCGCAAGGACCAGAGTTATTTCCTCTATGACCTGCCCCAGGAGGCCCTGGGGCGGTTGGTGTTTCCCCTGGGCGAGCTGACCAAGCCCGACACCCGCCTGGAGGCGGATCGTCATGGGCTGCGCACGGCCCAGAAGCCCGAGAGCCAGGACCTCTGTCTGGCGGACCACCACGGTTCGATGAAGGCCTTCTTGGATGCCTACCTGCCGCCACGCCCGGGGCAGATCGTGCTGGCCGATGGCCAGGTGGTGGGGGAGCACGACGGCATCGAGCACTTCACGATTGGCCAGCGCAAGGGCCTGGGGGTGGCCTGGAGTGAGCCGCTGCATGTGGTCCGCCTGGATGGCGCGATGAACCAGGTGGTGGTGGCCCCCCGCCGGGATGCGGCCCGCGGCGAGGCCGTGGTGGGCGCGGTCAACTGGGTCTCCATCGCGCCACCCACCGAGCCGCTCGATGTGGAGGTGCAGGTGCGCTACCGCAGTGGACCCCAGCAGGCCCGACTGATTCCCCTGCCGGAGACCGATTCCGACCGCGCGGCCGACCGACCGCACCGCTGCCGCCTGGAGTTCGCCGAGGAGCAGTTCTCGATCACCCCCGGCCAGGCGGCGGTGTTCTACGCCGGCGAGATGGTGCTGGGGGGTGGCTTAATTCAGCGCGATCACCAGTAGGGATCACTCGCTAGCTCCACGCTCAGCTCACCGCTTTTGCTTGAGGGAACGGTGGCGATGCAGGCCCGGATGGTCTTGCCGTTGACGTCGATTTCGCAGGCGCCACAACTGCCGCCGAGGCAGCCCGTGGGGATCGAGAAACCGGCTTCGCGCGCAGCCTGCAGCCAATCCTTCCCCGCATTGCAGCGGGTCTGTTGCCCGTTGGGCCACTGGATCAGGACGTCCTTCATGGCTTGAGCAGGGGCTCCAGGTTGACGTGTTGCTCGAAGGCATCGGCGAGGCGATCGAGCAGTGCCTCCCGCTGACGGCTGTGGTGAGGTTGGCGTTCGCTAAGCAATGGCAACCCCTTACGCGCCCTGAGCTGGTTGAGCCAGCGCCGGCGCCAGGGGCCACTCTCAAAGACACCATGGAGATAGGTGCCGGCGATACGGCCTGAGACCCATCCCAGGGACTCATTCTCCGCCAGGGTCTCGCACGCTTCGATCGCCTTGGTGGCTCCCCGGTGCAGTTCAAAGCCCTCCAGTAGCGCAGGCTCTGATCCTTGGGGCCATCGCGCCGGACTGCTGCATTGCCTCAGCGCCTTGACCTCTCCAAAGACCGTGCTTAGCGGCAGGAGCCCTAGGCCGCCGTGGCTCGAGCCGGCACCCCCTTCCAGGCCTTGGGGATCGAGGAGTTCACGCCCGAGCAGTTGCATGCCGCCGCAGATGCCCAGCACGGCTCCGCCCTGGGAGGCATAGGCCGAGAGTTGCTCCCCCAGGCCAGTGGCCCGCAGGGCCGCCAGATCCCGCAGGGTTTGTTTGCTGCCGGGCACCACCACGGCATCAGGGCGCCCCAGCTCCTGGCCCGGAGCAATCCAGTTGAGCTGCACGGTGGGCTCGGCCTCGAGGGGATCGAGATCGGAGAAGTTGCTCAGGGAGGGCAGCTTGAGCACAGCGATCTCCAGCTCGGCCCCGCGTTTGCGCCCGCGGCGCTCCAGCAGATCGAGGGAGTCCTCCGGCGGGAAGAGTTCATCCAGCCAGGGCATGACTCCGAGCACGGGGATGCCGGTGTTGGCCTCGAGCCAGCGGCGGCCCTCATCAAAGAGTTCTCGGCGCCCGCGGAAGCGGTTGATCAGTAGACCTCGAATCAGCGGCCGCTCGACCGGACGCAGCAGCGCCAGGGTGCCGACCAACTGGGCAAAGACGCCGCCCCGCTCGATGTCGGCCACCAGCAGGCAGTTGGCCCGCAGGTACTGGGCCAGGCGCAGGTTGGTCAGGTCCCGCGGTTGCAGGTTGACCTCGACCGGACTGCCGGCCCCCTCCAGCACCAGGCGCCCGCCGGGGTGGCTGGCCTTGAGGTCGCTGAGTCCCTGGCGAATGGCGGCCCAGCCGGGGCGAAACCAATCGCGGTAGTAGTGCTCGGCGCGGCAGCTGCCGACCGACTGCCCCAGGTGGATGACCTCACTGGTGCTGTCCCCCTGGGGCTTGAGCAGTACGGGGTTCATGGCACAGGCGGGCTCCAGTCCAGCCGCCCAGGACTGCAGGGCCTGGGAGTAGGCCATCTCGCCGCCGGCCTGATCCACCCAGGCGTTGTTGCTCATGTTCTGCCCCTTGAAGGGCAGGGGCGTCTCCCCCCGGCGCCGCAGCACCCGGCAGAGGGCGGCCGTCATCAGGGACTTGCCGGCACCGCTGCTGGTGCCCAGCACCATCAAGGGGGTGGGGTTGAAGGCGGGCAAAGAGCGGTAGAGCTATGGCCGCAACCTAAAACTGACTAGGTGGTGCCAAGATCAACCGTAGTAGTACAGCGAGAGCCAAGGGATGACGTTGGCGATTGAACTGTCTGATCAGCAGGCCAAGGCGCTGGCCGCTGCCGCCGAACAGTTGCACGTCAGCGAAGCAGAGTTGGCTGCTGCTGTGGTGCGCGATTTCGTGTCAGAGCCAGCTTCTGACTTTGCGGCTGCCTCTCAGCTTGTGCTTGCCAAAAACAAAGAGCTGTATCGCCGTTTGGCTTGATGCGTTGGTTGACCTTGGCTGAGGTCCTGGCTCTTCACCGCCAATTGATTGAGCAGAGTGGTGGTTCGGAGGGTCTCCGGGATCTGGGCCTTCTCGAATCCGCTCTGGCTCAGCCGTGGCAGAGCTTCGCCGGCGAGGATTTGTACCCAGGTTTTTGGGACAAGGTTGCCTGTCTGGGCTTCTCTTTGATTCAGAACCATCCTTTCGTTGATGGCAATAAACGCATTGGCCACGCAGCAATGGAGGTCGTGATGGTTCTCAATGGGTTCCAACTCGTTGTCGATGTGGACGAGGCGGAGAGGCTGGTTTTGTCTGTTGCGGAGGGAGCTGTGGATCGCTCAGCGTTGTCGCAATGGCTCGTGGAGCATCAAGTTCCTGTGTGATGCTCAGATCTTCTGAAAGGTCACTCAGCCCGTATTGACCAACTGAATCAAGCCAGCTCAGCGTTCAGTTGGAGTCGGCTTGAGGGGGTGTCTGCGAGCTCAAATCTGATGGTTGCGATAAGGCGTCGAATCTCGCGTTGACGTGTCTCAACCAGGCGGTCTCTTGCTCGATCTCGAAGACGGGACGCCAGTTCAGCATCGCCAAACAGCGCCGCCAGAGCGGCAGTGTGGAGAGATACTCCGATCTGCTCATCCAGCGGAAGGGCTGAGAAGTGGAAGAAGGCTCCATAGCCGTAGTTTGTGAGGAAGGAGATGGCGATTAACAGGCCACCGGCAGACAGGGTGGCTATGGCTTGCTGATCCAGAAGGGTGGGTAGTTTCATCACGCTAACGGCGCTCTCTGGCTCCGTTCCCTCATGCTCCCCGCCATCACCACGCCCCGGCATCCGTGAACTCACGGAAGGACCGCGCTAGAGCCTCGGCCAGTGCTGCTTGATCCAGTGGCGCAGGCGGGAGGGGAGGCTGGCGCTGGGGATCTCCCCGGGCCAGTCCGAGAGCACGACTCGCCCGAGGGGCGTCAGGCGGACCCGTTCGGTCAGGCCCTGGCCATCGACCTCGCGGCGCAGCACCCCGAGTTGGATCAGCCAGATCAGCAGGTCTTCGCAGTGGTTGGCTGAGAGACGCTGGCGGCTTAGGGCAGTCCAGTCGGAGCGAGCCGCGAGCTGCGTGCTGCTGAGGGCCTCCCGCTCGAGTTCCTCATAGAAGCGGCGCCGAAAGGGAAGGCAGCGCACGGCCCGCTTGGCCCGGATCAGCGCCCGTTGCTCCTGCTGGCTAAGGCGGGGCTGCATCAACGGGAGCGCTGGGGTCCCTTCATTGTGGTCAACGGCTGGCTCCTACCGCCCGAGACCCTTGCCAGAGTGGGCCGAGCTCAAGGACCGGCCGTGCTGCTGTTGGCCTCTGCCTCCCCCGCCCGCCGGCGCTTGCTGGAGCAGGCGGCGATCCCCCATCGGGTGCAGGTCAGCGGGGTGGATGAGGAGGCCATCAGCCACCCCGATCCGGCGCAGTTGGTGCAGCTCCTGGCCCGGGCGAAGGCGGGGGCGGTGCTGCAGAGCGGGCTCGATCGGGAGGTCTCGGCGGTGCTGGGCTGTGATTCGGTCCTGGCGTTTGACGGGGAGGTCTTTGGCAAACCCGCGGATCCCCAGGAGGCCATCAGCCGCTGGCGGCGGATGCGCGGCGCCTGGGGGGAGCTGCACACCGGCCATGCCCTGCTGGATCCTGCGGGGGCCGAGCGCGTGGCCGCGGTGACCACTCGGGTGCTCTTTGCTGATCTGAGCGACGCCGAGATCGAGGCCTATGTGGCGACGGGTGAACCGCTGCAGTGCGCCGGTGGCTTTGCCCTGGAGGGCCGCGGCGGCTGCCTGGTGGAGCGCCTGGATGGCTGCTTCTCCAACGTGATTGGCCTGAGTCTTCCCTTGCTGCGGCAGTGGTTGAGCGCGGCCTGAAGCCTTGCCGAAATCCACTGTTGCCATTTTTCTTTGGCCGTAGCTATTGCGAAGACAAGGCCCTCCTCACACACCTGGCCATGAAGACCTTCGCGCTTGCAGCAGCCTGCAGCCTCCTGGTTGGTAGCGGATTGACGCTGAACGCCAACGCCATGGAGCCGATCCAGCTCTCCACGGCTCTGCCCACTGCCGACCACGGACTGATGGCCGAGCAGGCCTACATGGAGGATGCCTCGGCCCGCCACAGCGTCGAGGTGGCAGACGATGCGCTGTTGCCCCTGGAGTTCAAGAAGCCCTCAGGACCGCAGGGCTACAACGTGCTGAACCTGAGCTTCTGAGGGATCGTTGCGAAGGCTGGCGCTTCGCCGTGGTCTCAGCAGAATTCAGGCAATTCCTCCTGGGCTGATGGGTCGACGTCTAAGCCTCAGCCTGGCCCTGCTGAGCGCGGGCTGGATGGCTGCGCTGCCGGTGCAGGCCCAAAGCCCCAGGCCTCCCCAGGCCCTGGCGGTCTTGCTGAAGCAGCTCAAGGCCCAACCCCTGGGCCTCTACGACGGGATGCGTTTGCTGCGCATCCCCCAGAGCGATGGGGGGAGCCTGACCATCAGCGTCAGTTGCGAGCGTCAGCTCTGGCGCGTCCAGAGCCGTCAGACCCCCGCCGGCCGTCCGACGTTCTATGGGGACAGTGCGTTCCTGAGCGCAACGGGGATTGATCGCTCCTGGGTCTGCACGGGCCCCGCTCGGGTTCTCGAATGAAGCGCGCGCCTGCGCTGCTGCTGGGCTTGGCCCTCACGGCCCTGCCGGGATGTTCGCTGCTGCAGGCCCCGCCTGAGCTAAGCCCCAGGGTTGAGCTGAGGGGGGCGGGCGCGAGTTTCCCGGCACCGCTCTATCAACGCTGGTTCACCCACCTGATGGTGCGCCAGGGCCTGAACCTGGACTACCGCGCCGTGGGATCCCTGGAGGGGGAGCGCCAGTTGGCGGCCGGACTGGTGGACTTTGCTGGAACGGATCGGCGGCCGGATCAGCTCCCGTGGTTGGCGATCCCGATGACCGCTGGAGCGATCGCGGTGGCCTACAACCACCCGGGCTGCCGCCTGACCCTGAACCGCGAAGAACTGCGAGGGATCTTTGCTGGGGTGATTACGGATTACAGCCAACTGGGCTGCCGCCCCCTGCCGATCCAAGTGGTGGTGCGCAGCAGTGGTTCTGGCACGACGGCCAATCTCCTGCGCTACCTGCAGGTGCCTGAGCAGGGCTGGCATGGCCCCTCGGCCTTGCTGGCTGGGGGCAATGACGCGATGGCGACCCTGCTGGCCCAGCGCCAGGGAGCGATTGGCTACCTCGAGACGGTGTTTCTGGTGGGACGCCACCGCCTCCAGGCCGCTGCCCTGGAGAACGGAGTCGGGGGCTCTGTCCTTCCGGTTCCTGACCAGGTGAAGCGAGCCCTGAGTCAGTGGCCCGAGACGAGGGAGGGCTACCCCTTGGTCAGCCCGTCCTGGGTGTTGCTTCCCAAGACGGGACTGGGCCAGAAGGCAGTGGTGCTGCAGAGGGCTCTGCGCTATGGCCTCTCCCCTGCGGGCCAAGAGCAGGTCCAGACCTTGGGCTATGCCCCCTTGCCGCGGCACTTGCAGGAGCAGGCCCAGGGCTTGATTGAGGAGATCACCCCGTGAAGGTCTCCGCTCCGCTGCGCCTGTCGGCTGAGGCGATCCGAGGGAAGGAGCGGCATTTCCCGCTGTTCTTGATCACGGCCCTGTTGCCCATTGGCGTCTTCCCCTTCGCCAAGCTCGATGGGACGGTGCTTGAGCGCTTGGCGTTGCCGCTGGCCGTGACTCTGCTGGTGCTGGAGTCCCTGCGGGCGATGCCGGAGTGGGTGGCTCGGATCGGCCCGTTCAAGGTCAATGGGATCTACCGGTGGCTGGGGATCATCTCTGCGGTGGTGGTCTGGTGGCCGCTGTTGGTGGGCCATCGGCCGCTGTTTCTGGCCCATGTGCTGGTGGTGGCGATCCGGGCGCTCTTTTATTCCCTGACGGCGGTGCGGATCATTCAGGTCCTGGCCAATTGCGATCGGGTGGGCGTGCGCACGCTCTGCCTGGGGGCGGCGGGCTATGTCCACCTCGGTCTGACGGCGGGGTTGCTGGCGACGGTGCTCCAGCTGGTGGACCCCGACAGCTTCAACCTCGGGGCAACGGTGCTGCACGAGGAGTTGATGGCGCGGTTG
>VMBT01000128.1_pt1 | contig 48900 bp, 41 predicted proteins | sample 4404301 | NCBI WGS metagenome assembly VMBT01 (sample SAMN12238535, study PRJNA552566) | marine metagenome | isolation source: Coastal seawater | place: USA: coastal Georgia, Sapelo Island | collected 2008-08/2009-08 | reverse complement strand
CACTGGCACCGCGCCATACCAGCCCCACCATTGTCAGCCTGTTCATGTTGCTGGAGATGGTGCTCGGCCCGTTCTGGGTCTGGATGGGGACGGGTGAGCGCCCAAGCGCTGCCATGGCTACGAAAGAGCCAATTACGGATACAGGGATAGCAATCGCAACGATTACGGTTGGTCTCCATGAGCGAAGAAACAACAGAAGTACCAAAGAGGCTAATAAGCCACCGATGATTATGTTGGATTGCACCAGATCAATGGCTGACTCTATATAAACTGTCTCATCATATACTTGTTTGATAGTCAGGCCGTTCTGCTTAAGCACAGTATCATTTAGATCGGCGGTCGCCTCTCTTAAGCCTTCCATCACTTTGATGACATTAGCCCCGGTTTCACGAACAGCATTTACAGCAATACCTGGGGCGCCATTTCTTCTAATCCGTGCTGTGGGTTCGGAATAACCAAATTCAACCTTGGCGATATCTCGAACGGTTACGCGCGAAACAGCTCCTGTAGATCTGTCAACTTCAGATCTCAAAACAACGTCTTCCACGGCTGAAGGGCGATCTAAGTTGCCTTCCATGCGCGTTACATAACTTCGTTTTCCTTCGTCTAACTCTCCTGCTGAGAAGGAGGCATGCTCTGTGCGAATACGATTTACAACTTCACTGATCGTGAGGCGGTATTGTGCAAGTTTTTCAGGATCTATGATTATTTGGAGTTCGCGACTTCCCCCACCATAAAGGTTGGTTAAAGCAACTCCAGGCACACGTTCAAATCGGTCTTGGACAAAATCTTCCACAAAATCTCGATATGTGTGGATTGGTTTCTCATTCCCTGGGAGACGTTGAATGGAGAACCATGCAATAGCATTGTCGTCAGAACTCGCCGTCTTAAGCGTAGGTTCATCGGCTTCCTCTGGATAACCGTTAACCCGATCGAGTCGATTTGCAACTAGCAACAGTGACTTATCCATATCTGTGCCAACGGCAAATGTAAGTTTTACACGAGCCCTTCCAGTACTGGACTGACTCTCCATATTTTCGAGATTTTCGACACCACGGAGGACTTCTTCCTGACGATTGACTATCTCCCGCTCCACTTCTGCGGGGGCAGCTCCGGGCCATAAGGTTTGAACCGTAACTTGAGGTTTATTGACCTCAGGAATTAGCTGGATTGGGATTGTCGTTAGAGCAAGCCCTCCAAATAGAACGATCATCAGAACAGCCGAAACTGTGGCGACAGGCCGTTCGATCGCAGCACGGATGAGGTTCATCGTTTGGACATTCCTGTAGGCTGGTTGCCAACGAGTTTGAATGCTTGATTGGGGCGAAGCGTTTCATTGCCTCGGATCACTGCTATATCGCCAGGCGAGGCCCCTTCCTTCAATATAAAACGACGCCCAACAGCAGAGCCTAAGTCGACTGACTTGATTTCGGCTTTGAATAGCCCCTCTTGTTCTTGGTCAGGCTTGGCGAATACCGCAACTGCGCCTGCAGGTCGACGAATTATCGCATCCTTGTGGATCGTGACGACCGTTTCAGGGGCGGCTATTGGTATATGAATTGTTACTGCAGCATTTGCGATGGCTAACTTTTCCAACTCTGCGGGTAGCGGTCCAAAGCGCACAGTGCGAGTGCGGGATACACCGGTTTCGCGAGGCAATACAGCTCGGACTTTTATTGAACTCGAGGCAGCGCCCAACATAACAGATGCAGTAGCACCGGGTTGTACTCCACCCATGCGGTCTGTTGGAGCCTCTGCTTCAATCTCAAGTGCCTTGTCCCCAATCAGGGTAACAATAGGAGCGCCCAGTCCTACAAATCCGCCAATTTCCACGTGCCTTTCAGCTACGACGCCCGGGTAGGGCGCTTTAACTTGACTATAATCTAAATCAACCTGGGCTAATTTTAGCTCAGCAAGGGCGCGGGCGTTGTCTGCTTCTACTTCTTTTACCTGCGCTGCCGATCTCTCCACCTCTCGTTGTTTGTCCGCAAGCAAAGCCTCAGAAAAGGCAGCTGAGTTCCGAAGTCGCTCTAGGCGATTTAATGATTGTTCCGCAAGCTTTAGAGATGCCTTAGCTGTTTTAATGCGGGCGTTGCTGAGCTCTAATAACGCTTTCCGACGCTGGACCTCCGCTGACAACCGATCAGTTGCTAGCTCGGCAATAATTTGCCCAGCTTTAACTCTGTCTCCCACTTCGACCAAAACATTATCAATAGCACCAGCAACTCGGGTGGCTATGGGCCCACTCCGCGTTGATACAAAGCGCCCTACGATTGCCGTTGTTTCGCTAGCTGTTTCTTGCCGTATTTGGTCTCCAACGAGGGTTGGAGGAGGGCGATTTCCACGCTGCTGTGCGATTGTGGGCGTAATGGATAAGGAGAAAGTTATAACTGCCAATAAGCAAGAAATTAGATAACGCATTGAGGGTATCCAACTAAGCACCCGCCCTTCGGATGCGATGATCCAGAAATTAGGGCAAACTGTGGCTTACGTCTATCAGTTTCAAAACGCATTTTGATAGCGTCGAAGATATCAATCGATCCGTTGAATCTTTTTTGTGATTCGAGCTTCAGGAAATCCCCAAGTTGGGAAGTACGCGTGTTGTGGAATTGCCGCGTTTGCTCCTGAAACGACAAGAACAATATGGTCTGGTGTTTCTACAGCAGGTGGTCCATTCCCTGCTTTCAGGGCTGCAATTGCCCAATCTGCTATCCCCGTTCGTGGTTGAAGATCCTTCATAATCCAACTTCGATTATATTCTTCCGGATCGGCATGAGATAGTTGCCAGAGGTGTTTTCTAACATCCTGCTCCGTCCAACCATCTTGGGCCAATGTCTGAGCAATAAATGGAGCAATAGCTACGGCACATGTTCCTCCATGCAGGCGACTGAAAGCTGATAGAGAGGAACGCAGCAAGCTTCCTAGGTCATCTATCCTACCCGTGCACGTAACAGTTGCTTCAGCTCGCAGAGCCATAAGAAGTGTGTCATTCTCGCAATAACCAAGCCGTTCCCTCAAGCTCGGCCAAGGAGAATCAGTTTCATTTTCTGGCAGAACAAGCGATAGGCGGCCCGGTTGGCCAAGGCCAGCCAGATTTGTGGTCCCGGGCCACCCTCCCCCAATGTTCTGAATTGCGAGCCGAAGAGCTCGGCCGATAACCATATTTCCTCGCCAGCCAGGTCCCAAAGCACCTACACCTCCATGAAGATCTAAGCGCTCTAAATCTGGCCCTGAAAGCAAGAGAAGTGGCGTCACATTCTCGTCGGTCGTTTGAACGCCACGAAGGTTAAAAGAAGGCTCGAGAACTGCTTCCAGTGCCGCAATGACAAAACAAAAGTGTTTTGGATCACAGCCAGCCATTACCGCATTGGCAGCCGCTTTTTCCATCGTAACCTGTCCAAAGAGAGGTTCCGCCTCTCCAATATGTTTATCGCCACTTTGTTTTGCATGGCGTAGAAAAGTTCTGACGCGAGATCTGGTGGGTAGGATGATAGGTAAGCCATCTGTCCAACCGCGCCGGTAGTACAACTCCTTCAACTGATCAACAGTTAAGCCGCGAACTACTTCTATTCGTTCCCTGGAAAAGTTAGTGGCCTCCGCATAACGCCATAGAAGTCCATTTTCTCTAGCTCTTTCGGCAAGCACGTCGGTAATCCAGCTGCCATCTGCGCGTTGGCCAACGGGAGTTACTAGCCAGGTTGTGTCTTCGGCCATTTACGCATCCTTAAAAATATTTTTATACGGTCTGGAGGCATCCCCAAAAAGTTTGCAATATTTGTACTCATCTTGCAGGAGGCACTCCCATGCCAGACATGCGTCGATCTACATTAGACTATTCTAGCATGGTCGATGACCGGACAGCTGACGGTAATTTTAGCATCAATCGGTCCATTTACGATGACCCAGGCATTTTCGAAGACGAGATATCCCTAATATTCGAGAAGACCTGGATTTATGTCGCCCATGAAAGTCAAATACCAAAGCAGGGGGATTATCTCTGGACAGAAATTGGGCGCCAACCCGTAATAATTAACCGTCTGGATAATGGCGAAATTGGTGGCCTTATTAACGCATGTTCTCATAGGGGAGCGCTTCTTACACCAACCCGACAAGGCAACGCTCGTGTTTTTGTTTGCCGTTACCACGGTTGGACATTTAAGTCTGATGGTGATTGCATTCGCATTAAGGATGAAGAGATAGGCTATCCTAATGGTGTTGATAAATCGTGCTTTAGTCTTACGCGACTGCCACGAGTTGAGAATTACAGAGGGTTTATTTTTGCAAGTCTTAACGCAGAAGTGCCTCCGCTCTCAGAGCATTTAGATAATACCAAACCTTTCATTGATATGATGGCAGACCAATCGCCTGATGGATTAGAGGTGCTGCCAGGATCTTCAACATACATTGTTGAATGTAACTGGAAGCTACAAATAGAAAACGGTGTCGATGGCTATCATGTAGGAGTTGTGCATCGTAATTTTGCACAAACAGTTAGACGTAGAAATGAACTGAATAATGCTTCCGGAATGAAACTGACCGAAAATGCTCGTTTTGACTCGGGTAATGTTGAAACTGGATGTTATGACTTAGGTCGCGGACATAATGTTATTTGGTCGGATCGAGGAGCTCCCGAAGCAGCGCCATTATACGAAGCGAGGGATAAACTGCTTCCGACAGTTGGTGAGGAAAAATGGAATTGGATGGTGGGGCGTGGACGTAATTTGCTCATCTATCCAAACGTATTTTTAATGGACCAGTCATCAACACAAATCAGAATTATCCGACCTTTGGGTCCCAGCAGAACAGAAATACAAGTATTTTGTATAGCGCCTAAAGGTGAGAGTTCCGAAGCTCGACGAGCCCGACTGGACAAATTCCGAGATTTCTTTTTGACAAGTGGGCTTGCTACCCCGGATGACTCCGTTGCACTAGAGGATACTCAGACTGGTGTTGGGGGCAAGCTCGCCAAGTGGTCCCCGTTTGATCGAGGCATAGCCTCTGCTGGCGTTGGAGCTGATAAAGACATTCGTGAACTTAAGATCGAGCCGAAAGGCCACAATAAACCTTGGGATATGGAAACAATTTATATTGGGCAATATCGCCGTTGGGCCGAACTAATGGCTGCGGATAAATGAGTAACGTTACTAACGCGGATCTTTGCTTGCAGCATGAAGTTGAGCAGCTGATCTACAGAGAAGCGTACTTGCTCGATATGCGCCGATTTGATGAGTGGCTAAACTTGTACAGTGAAGATGCCGAGTACCTAATTCCCGCATGGATTAACGAAACAACTCTTGCTACCGACCCAACTAAGGAGCTCTTCCTTATCTATTTTCATAATAAGACAGGCTTGGATGATAGAGTTTATCGTATCAACACTCGTGATAGTTACGCCTCTACACCGATGCCTAGGAGTACCCATGTGGTTGGTAATGTTTTGCTGATAGCAGCTTCTGAGACCACTATAGAAGCTTCCTGCAGCTGGACTGTGCATCAATACGGTGACAGGAAGGGAGCTCGCATTCATGGTGGTCGTTATGATTACACGTTCAGCCGTCATGAAAACGGCGATTTAAAAATTGCGCGTAAGCATATCACTTTTTTAAATGACCGCGTCGATATACCAATCGACATTTATAATGTGTGAAGAGTTTATAATGGCGAAATTACCGACCCCGCAGGAAATTTACGAACGGGTTATTAGGCATGTCGATAATAAAACAACTGATGTTGGCGAAGGAATTTGGCGGGAGCCAGTTGAGAATTATCAGTCTATGGAGCGTTTTCAGGCAGAGTTAAAAATGATGCGCCGCATCCCTCTGCCCTTCTGTCCTTCGGCGGCCTTACCTGAGGCTGGGTCTTACATCGCGCGAGCGGCTGCCGGGACGCCCCTGCTGGTCGTCCGTGGTGACGATGGTGTTGTGCGGGCATTTCGTAATGCATGTAGGCATAGAGGAATGGCGCTAAAAGAAGGTTCAGGCTGCGCTAAGAGCTTTGTTTGTCCGTATCACGCTTGGACTTATAGTTTGGATGGTGCGCTTAAGCACATCCCTGGCTTTGAGGGATTTCCGTCAGTTGACAAGGAAAGCCATGGACTGGTTGCAGTAACCGCTGAAGAAAAATCTGGTATCGTTTTTGTTACGCAAGAAAAGCCGGTTTCTGATGGTGCTCTTGAGTGCCTTCCAGAAATTATAAAGCCCGAACAGAAGGTTTTTAACTCGCTGGAGTTTGTTGACGAGGCAAATTGGAAGCTTATCGGTGAAACCTCAATGGAAGGGTACCACATACGGGCACTACACAATAAATCATTCTATCCCTACGGGTATGATAATTTAAACATAATAGAGCTGTATAAGCGAAATGCGCTGATCGTGTTCCCGTTCAATAGAATAGAGAGACTCAGAGAAAAGTTACCAGAGGATCGGAACTATGCAGGACGATTCACCCAAGTGTTTCAAATCTTTCCCCACGCTCATACGTCAGTCTTGTCTAACCACACCCTTTTTATAATTTTGGAGCCTCTGACTCCGACATCAACACGCTGGGTGGTTTATCAATTAACAAATGAAGGGGAGGCGGCCACCGAAGAAAGTTTAGAGATTGCTCGACGCGATGCCAACTTTGTACAGGACACTGGGCTGCTTGAAGACCGAGCAGCCGCAAAAAGTATCCAGGACGGCATTTCTAGTGAGGCTAATGAATATTTCACTTTTGGAAAATATGAACAGGTTATTTGTAATTTTCACCGTAGTTTGGATGAGCTGATTGCACAGACAAACTAGATTGTAGAACTTCTGATTTTAATGGCCGTCAATCCTGCCACTGGTCCCAGGACACGATATTCTGGATTGGAGGCCGCTTGGCGGGTTTGAAGTCCTTACCAATAGTGTAAGCAACAGGTAGAAGACCTACTTGCATGAACTCTGATGGAATGCAGAGTAAATCCTGAGCTTCATTCGCGTTGTGAAGGTGAAGAGTGGTCAAAGTAGAACCCAGTCCACGAGCGCGAAGAGCAAGTTGAAAACTCCAAACTGCAGGCATGATCGAGCCCATCAACCCTGCCCACGCCGTAACTGGTGGGTTTTTTGCCATATGATCCACTTTGATGAGTGGAATTACATGAACAGGCACTTTTTCAAGATTTTCTGCCAAATACTGTGCGGAAGAATAAACTCTCTCTGTTTGATTGTCGCCATTGGCAGCAGCTTCATCTTGGGACTTAACCAAGTACTCTCCAGCACCTCTCCGATAAATATCAGCAAGAGCTTCACGTTTTTCCGAGCTGGTTACGATAATCCAACGCCATCCCTGTCGATTGCTTCCTGTGGGAGCCTGCTGGGAAATATCGAGGCACTCTAGAATAACTTCGCGAGGTACGGGCTTTTTAAAGTCAAGGCGTCTTCTAACAGCCCTGGTTGTAGTTAATAATTTATCAGTTTCTTTGAGGTTGAATGGCGGCATGATGAGTTTCTGTCTCAGACCCTCTGATGGCTTAGGTTAATTATTATTTCCCAAAAGAATTTATGATCTTCAAAAACCAATTATTCCTGAGCCTGATAAGAATCAGTTTTCTGCATTTCGTTTTTTAATGAGTGTCTTAATTTCACCCTCCATGCAAAGCGCGTCTCGCTGATTGTGTACTGTTGCTCGAAGTACAACTACTCCAGTTGTTCGGCCTGGTTCTAAATCAACCACTTCGAGCATTGGATAAGTTGTGTCACCGGAAAAAACAGGTGCTTTAAAACGAGCGGTCAGCTCTACTATAGCTTTGAGGCTGTCTTGCACAATGAATGGAAAGTCTCCCGCACCTGGGGCTGCCTGGATTAATACTTGCATTCCATGGGCGAGGAGGCCGGGGAAACCGAGATTTCGGCAATACTCGATATCATAATGAATTGGATGATTATCTCCACTCGCCATCTGGAATGCGGCAAAGAGAGCATCGGTCTGAGTCCTAGATGGCGAAATGAAGCGTTCCCCTAACTTGAAATCTTCAAAATATCGCTGTTCTGGTACGCGTGGTCCCCGCCAAGGACGATCAGAAAAATTCTCAGCAGACATTATCAGTAGCCCTCTTTCTTCTTGCTGATTTTGAATTTGCTCAACGTGATTTTAAAAGCGAACTGCGCCTTTTAGCATCCTGAGCAAGCGCGGCTGGGTATATCTCTGTGACATCACTTGAAAGACGATCATCTGCGATATCAGCTGCTAAGTGATCAGGCGATCGTGAATGAGGTTCTCCGAAGCCACCTCCTCCAGGCGTTTCCATCCGCACTCTATCACCTGGAGCCATCATCAACCTACGCTGTTTAACGTCTATAATTCTCTGAGGTCCATTTTTAGGTTTCACGATAACGCGAGCTCTTCCACCATCACCTCCACCGTTTGCACCCTTGGGTGATGTTTTAAAATTATCTCCGCGACTGGAAAAACTAGCGTGTTGGCCAACAACCTCAATTTCTCGTGCAAGCCCCATGCCACCCCGCATACGACCTATTCCTCCTGATCCTTCAATCAAAGAATATTCGATAACGCGAAGTGGATAGCTGCTTTCGACCGCCTCTGCGGGCGTGTTTAAGGAATTCGTGATATGGCAGTGAGCACCATCCATACCGTCCATGTTGGAAAGAGCCCCATTCCCACCACCTATTGTCTCTAAATACACATAGGGAGTCCCAGCCACGGTTTCGCCTCCGAATACCATAGAGGCAAGTATATCGTGACTTGAAGCCATCGTTCTTTCTTCAGGTAGAACTGGCTGCAATGCTCCGAAAATAGCACTCGAGAGCTTCTGACAAGTGGTGGTTCTTGCGCCAACTGCTGCGGGAAATCTCGGATTTAGTATTGTTCCTTCAGGAATATGAAGTTCCAATGCCTCGAAAAGCCCTGTGTTAGGTGGAAGTTCTGGATCGAGTAGGGCTTTTACTGCATATCCGACCGTAGCCTTCACGCCCGAAGGTAGCAGGTTAAATCCGCCTCGGGATTGATTTCCAGTTCCTGCAAAGTCAAAAATTAGCTGTTGGCCTTTGATTATTAGCTTTGCGCAAATCGGTAATGGATCACCTCCGAGGCCATCGTCATCCATCCATACCGTATGAGTGTATTCGCCATCTGGAAGTTCATTAATGCGTCCTGCAAGTCGGCGCTTGGCATACCTGATAAGTTCGTCGGTGAGGAAATTCATGCGCTGAATACCCTCACGAGAAGCTAGTTCGGCAAGACGTATTGCCCCAAAGTGCGATACAGCTGATTGCACTTCCAGGTCGAGTTTGCGTACTTCGGGTTCTCGGGTGTTATGAGCTATAAGATCTAATAGTCCTGCATCGATTTCACCATTTCGTGAAATTTGGATGGCTGGAATTCTAATTCCTTCCTCAAAAATAGAACTCGCATCTGGAGCGATCGAGCCTGGGGTTGGACCGCCTACATCAGTGTGGTGACCAATGCAGGCGGCGAAATAGTGCACGTGTCCATCTACAAAAACGGGCTCGATAATCGAAATGTCATTCAAGTGTGTTCCGCCACATAGATATGCATCGTTGGCGATAAATGCGTCCCCAGGCTTCATGTTTTCTATTGGATATCTGTCAATAATCGCATCAACAGCTCCGAATAGAGAGCCTAGATGGATTGGTATATGCGCCGCCTGAGCTATTAACCTGCCGTCAGCCGTAAATAATGCGGTCGAGCAATCCCGTCGTTCCTTGATATTTGGAGAAAATGATGATCGGACAAGACGTCTGCCCATTTCTTCCGCTATAGCAAGTAGGCGGTTAGAAAAGACTTCAAGTGCTATAGCGTCAATGGGGCTCTGTTCAGCTAATACCGCCTTATCATTTTCATCGGGCTGATTAACCATTGCGGGATGACAAGTTAGCCAGCTCGAACCAGCTTGCCGGGTAGAGCCCCAGTATGTTTGCCGTTTTCGAACACTGGCACTCCAGATACGATTGTCATTTCATAGCCCTCGGCTTTTTGAACTAGCCTGCGCCCACCTGCTGGAAGATCAAAAATGACTTCTGGCCGACGGATTTGAAGAGCATCGTAGTCAATAATGTTGACGTCCGCCTTCAAACCCTTCGCAAGACGTCCTCGGTCCTTGAAACCAAAAAAATCAGCGGTTTCGCTGGTAAGGCGGCGGACTGCCCATTCAATGGGGAATTTTCCTCCTCGAGTTCGGTCTCGTGTCCAGTGAGTAAGCATAAACGTGGGCATTGAAGCGTCGCATATTTGACCGCAATGGGCACCTCCATCACCTAAACCCACGATTGTTGCTTCATCCTGCATCATTTCGTGAACTGGCTCTAAATCCCCGGTGACAAAATTAGTAACGGGAAAAAGCACCATCCCACCTCCATCACCCTCTGCCATAAAGTCATAAACAAATTCTTGTGGTGACTTCCCTGCAATCTTTGCTGCTTCCTGAACTGCAGCCTCAGGTTTGGGTTCATATTCTGGCGGGTCATTCAGAATGTACATACGGTCCCATCGATTTGCGATAGCTCTTTGCAGAGGAGGAAGCCGCGAAAGAAGTTCGTCTGAATTTTCCTCTGAAAGAATTTGAGCCCGAACCCCGGGATCTTTTAGCTTTTGTAGTCTCTCAGCTTGAGGCACTCCATCGAGTGCAGCAAAAGTTGGACGTCCACTGAACGGCGTCAGTGAGGTAGAGAAACCCAAAATAATACCAACAGCACGCCCAGCAATCTGAGCGGTTACATTGGCCCCGCCGTCACGAGCTTTGTGAGCTCCTTTCATGAGACGACGCCAGCGTTCAGGGTCCGAATATCGGTCTGTCAGAAGGAACCAGAGAGGCCGGCCTGTTTCTTTTCCAATAGTTTCGATCCATTGGAATTCAGCTTCTTCGTCCTCAAAATCATTTAGCATGCCATATGCGCCGTGGTCGACGCTCTTGAATGCTTCACCAATGCCAATGAGCTCATCGGCAGCAGCATATCGGCCAGGGACTCGTTCGCCTTTTGTAGTTCGGTGGGACTCGGTTCGCGAGGTAGTGAAGCCGAAGGCTCCAGCTTGCAATGCTTCTTCCGTAAGTTTTCGCATTTCGGCAATATCATCTGCCGTTGCATCTTCAAAATTAATTGCACGCTCCCCCATTACGTAAACCCGTAAAGGATGATGGGGCATCTGAGCACCGATATCGATTACACGCTCCTGTTTCTCCAGTGCATCTAAATACTCGGGAAAACTTTCCCAATCCCATTTAAGTCCTTCGGACAGTACAATGCCAGGAATGTCTTCGACACCTTCCATGAGGTCGATCAAAGCTTCATGATCTTGGGGGCGGCAAGGTGCAAAGCCTACGCCACAATTGCCAAAAAGGATTGTGGTAACGCCATGCCAAGAAGAGGGCGTTAGCATAGGATCCCATGTGGCTTGGCCGTCATAGTGGGTATGCACATCAACGAAACCAGGTGTTACTAATTTTCCATTTGCATCTATCTCTCGCTTTCCAGGTCCGATTTCTCCTCCAACCTGGGCTATCTGATCACCACTGATAGCAATATCACCGACATAGCTCGGTGCACCGGTTCCATCGATTATTGTTCCATTGCGAATAACGATATCATGCATGGCGCAAAACCCTATTTCTACTTCCGCTGGAATAAACGCTAGGCAGGTTTTTGCGCTTGCGCAACAGTTCGGGCATCAATCAAGCTGCAGTAGTTCACTGCAAAGATAAGCACTTTCAGCCAGAAAAGGGTGTATTGGATGATCGGGTGCAGCGCCACCGGTGCGCAGTAGGCGACCGTTGCGTCCTGCATCGGCTAACCCATGGCGCACTTGCTCGCTGAATGCCTTTTCATCAACGTTATGTGAGCATGAGGCTGCAAAAAGAAAGCCTCCTGGTTCTACCAGTAGAGCTGCGAGGCGTAAGAGTTTGCGATAACCACGGAGGCCCGCAGCTAAGTCTTTACGACTTTTTACAAACGCTGGGGGGTCTACAATGACAACATCCCAACGTTTCCCTTGTGACAGAGCTTTTTCAAGAAAAGTAAATGCCTCATCACGTTCAAAATTGCATATTCTGCCTAGCCCGTTTCGGTCCGCTGCAGCTTCTGCCAGAGAAAGCGCACTTTCAGAGCGATCTACCATTGTCACCGATTCAGCGCCTGCGGCTGCAGCGTTAATCCCGAAGCCACCCAGATAACAATAACAATCTAGTACGCGAGCTCCTGATGCGATGGCAGCTACAGCAGCTCGGTTGCCGCGCTGGTCATAAAACCATCCAGTCTTCTGCCCATTTTTTAGGTCCGTTATAAAAACCAGCCCGTTTTCCATTAACTCAGTGTGTTCTGAAACTTTTCCCAAAACTTTATCTGTTTCTGAAGACAGCCCTTCCAACGATCTTGCAGCTGAACTTTTCTGAATAATGATTGTCTTGGGATTAAGTAGTCGCTTTAAAGCACTTTGAATTTCGCTTTCTAACAAATTAAAGCCAGCAGAGTTTATCTGTACAACTATCGTGTCATCATATCGGTCCATGATTACTCCGGGCATTCCATCGGCCTCGGCATGTATCAATCGATAAAATGGCTCTCTAAATAACCTATCTCGCAAAGTGCAAGCTTGGGTTAGTCGTTCAAGTATGAATTGCTCATCAATAGGTACATTGACCTCATTTGAGAGAATTCTTCCTACCACCAATGGTTTTGGGTTAAAGAACCCAGTTCCGAATAGATCGTTTGAAGCATTCTTAAAATTTACAACACTACCTGGGGTTAAACTTTTGGCCTCCGAGGTCATCTCAATTTCGTTAGAGTAAATCCAAGGGTGTCCCATTTTTACGCGCCGGTGGCGTTTTGGGAGAAGGCGAATTTGAGGAATGGGTGCATTAGTCATGAGTTTCGGATAGAAGCTTATTGAAAGCATCGCAAGAGTAGTCGCCAATAAGATGCTTATCGATGTATATAAGTGGTTAAATTTATTTCTGGCTGAGGGTTGAGACGGAATGCAGGGACGACTGGTTACAGTATTTGGTGGGTCGGGTTTTATCGGTCGATACGTTGTAAAAAGATTAGCGGCTAAGGGCGCCCGCGTCCGGGTGGCCACCCGCGATCCAGAGGGTGCAAAATTTCTCAAGCCAATGGGTGCTGTAGGACAGGTTGCTCCATTCAAAGTTTCCATTGGTAATGCCGACTCAATTCGGGTTGCTGTTGAAGGCTCTGATGCAGTGGTGAATTTGGTTGGAATTCTCTCTGAAGGCGGACGCCAGAGCTTTCGGATGGCTCATGTTCAGGGACCGGAAAATATTGCTAATGCTGCATCTGCTGCAGGAATTCAGAATATGGTCCATGTTTCGGCGATTGGCGCTGATGGGGACAGTGCAAGTGCCTATGCAAGAAGCAAGTTTCTAGGAGAGGAGGCTGTTCGCTCTGCAATCCCTGAGAGTGTAATTCTTCGCCCAAGTGTAGTCTTCGGTCCCGAAGACGACTTTTTCAATAGGTTTGCAGCAATGGCGCGTATGGCTCCTGCGTTACCACTTGTGGATGGAGGCAGAACTAAATTCCAACCTGTATATGTTGGAGATGTTGCTGATGCTGTAATGGCAGCACTCGAAAATGAAGGGGCTTCAGGGAAAACCTATGAGTTGGGGGGACCTGAAGTCTTAAGTTTCAAGGCGCTTCTTGAATACATTCTTTCAGAGACTGGGCGTTCGCGTGCGCTTGTTCCTGTGCCTGCGCCTTTTTTAAAGCCTTTGGCTGCTATCATGGAGTTTCTCCCAGCTCCTCCGTTGACTCGGGACCAACTTATTTTGTTGCGCAAACATAATGTGGTTAATGAGGGGGCGCTTACACTCGCAGACTTAGGCCTAGACGCAACAGCGATAGCCGCCGAAGTTCCTGACTATCTTGTACGTTTCAGAAATCAGGGTCAGTACACTAACTACAAGCAAGCTGACTAACGGTGCGACCAATAGAGGGACCTTTTTAGCTATCTATGATCCATTAACTGAGATCCACGAGATAGTTAAAGGCCTAAAAGTCCTCTCGCGAATTCCCTGGGTTGGAATGGCTGCATGTCCTCTTGACCCTCACCAACTCCTATCAAGCGAACCGGTATGTCGTAAGCCTTGGCCAGGGATATTACGACGCCGCCTTTTGCCGTGCCATCGAGTTTTGTAAGAGCTAGGCCTGTTACGTTAGCCATCTCTCCAAAAACTTTTACTTGGCTAAGAGCGTTTTGACCTGTGGTTGCATCCAGTGTGAGTAAAGTCTCATGAGGTGCCGATGGGTCTATTTTCTTAATAACTCTGACGATCTTTTTTAGTTCATCCATTAAGTTGGATTTATTGTGCAGCCGTCCTGCAGTATCAATTAACAGCACGTCGATGTTTTCGTCTTTCGCCTTTTGTATTGCTTCGAAGGCAAGGCTCGCAGCATCTGATCCGTTATCTTGGGTTACGACAGGAACTCCAGCTCTTTCTCCCCATATTTGAAGTTGTTCCACCGCGGCAGCTCTGAATGTATCGCCCGCTGCGATCATTACTTTTTCGCCGGAATTTTTTAATGCTGAAGCTAGTTTTCCAATTGTTGTAGTTTTTCCAGTGCCGTTGACTCCAATGACAAGAATGACAAATGGTTTCTTGTTTTGGGAGAGATCAATAGGCTCAGCGACCCTCTCTAAAATGCGGGTCACTTCTTGAGAAATCCGCTCGCGAACCTCAGTATCGCTCACGGTTCTTCCGCGCATATCATCCAAGCTTTCGATCAGCTGGGCTGCTACCGATGGCCCCATATCCGACATAATTAGGGCGTCTTCGAGTTGCTCGATCGCTTCTTGATCAAGCTTGCGACCATCAACTGCGGCTACGACATTCTGTGTTAGTTTAGATGAAGTTTTTGTTAAGCCTTTTTTAAGCCGTTCAAACCAACTCATACGGAGTTCTCCACAGTCCCAAGCAGGCGACCATCTTTAATGCCTGTTATATGAACCATTGGCATTTCACCAATCTTTTGGGCTTCTTCTATTTCTATTTCGGCGAAGCTCTCAGCACGTCCTCTATGGGCTGTCTCCATAATAGGTTTGAACTTTTTTCCCACCTGAGATTGCAGGTACTTTGTCGACTGCGAGTTTCCTAATTCGCGCAAGATAGCTGCTCGGTTTTTGATAACCCCGCGGGGCACTTGTGGCATCCGTGCAGCAGGAGTGCCGGGCCTTGGCGAATAGGGGAACACATGCAGCCAAGTTAAATTAAGTTCGTGCACATGATTAAGCGTCTCTTCAAACAGTTGATCAGTTTCAGTAGGAAACCCTGCGATCAAGTCTGCTCCGAATACTATCTCAGGGCGAACTTTCCTGACACAGTCAACCAGTTTCTTGGCATCCTCGATTAAATGACGGCGTTTCATCCTTTTTAGGATTAGGTTGGAGCCTGCCTGAAGAGAGAGGTGTAGGTGGCCCGCGAGTCGAGGCTCTTCCGCTATCAAGTTTAACAGGTCATCATCAACTTCTGCGGGATCAATAGATGAGAGACGAAGGCGCTTTAAGTCAGGAACTTGAGTGAGGACTCGACGTGCCAATTGACCCAGTGAGGGCTTTCCAGGCAAGTCTCCACCGAACGATGTTATGTCCACTCCAGTGAAAGCAATTTCAGCTACTCCTGCCTCTACTAGAGCTTGAACTTGCCTAGATATTACCCCTATCGGTGCACTTCTGCTGTTACCGCGACCATAGGGAATTATACAAAAAGTGCATCTGTGATCGCATCCTTGTTGAATTTCGACAAAAGCGCGAGCCTTGCCGCCAAACCCTGAGATTAGATGTTTTGCAGTCTCTTTTGCCTGCATAATGTCACTTACAACGAGGCTTTCTTTAGCTAAAGCGCTTTGGCTCCATGTGCTTGCCTCCATCTTTTCCAGGTTTCCGATTACTCGGTCTACTTCAGGCATCGCGGACCAAATTTCGGGGGAAATTTGGGCGGCGCAGCCGGTAACGATTATCTGAGCATCAGGTGTTTCACGGCGGGCCCGTCGAATAGCTTGGCGTGCCTGCCGCTCAGACTCAGCTGTAACTGCGCATGTATTGAACACAATTATGTTGCGTTGCCCTGCGGCCTCCAGGTGTTCAAGCACTACCTGGCTCTCATATGCATTAAGGCGGCACCCAAATGTTTCTACTTTTGTGGTGATATGCTCTGTCTGAGAAATATTCATCGCCGCATTAGCTCAGCTGCATCAAATGCACCAATGAAACTAGATGATGCGGGTCCAGTCATGATGATATGTCCATCTGGCCGCCAAGAAAGTTCAAGAGGTCCACCCAAAAGCTCTATTGTGACTTCTCGTTCCGTTAAATTTCGTCGCGCCAGAGCTACGGCTGCAGCACAAGCTCCTGTCCCGCACGCCTTAGTCTCGCCAACGCCCCGTTCCCATACCCGCAAGCGCGCGTTATTTCTATCAATGACCTGCGCAATTCCTATGTTTGCGCGTTCCGGAAAACTTGGGTGATGCTCTAATTGTGGCCCAAGTTCTGACAGCATAACGGTATCTATATCGTCAACAATAAATGTGACGTGCGGATTTCCAACATTTCCAGCGACAGGGTCGGATAGTGGGCCTAGCTCTATAGGGACATGCAAAGTATCACAGGCTTCCTTAATTGGGATTTCATTCCATTCAGTGCGAACGTATCCCATATCGACAGCGACTAGATCATCTGGTGCCGCGTGCGCATCAAGGAGCCCCGCAACGGTTTGGACAATCGCTCGAGACTTACCGCTCTCTGCCATTATTCGTCGAGCCACGCAGCGCGTTCCATTACCACACGCCTCTACCTCACCTCCATCGGCATTATAAATAGACATAAAAACATCGGCGCGAGGGTCTGTTGGAGGTCGCATGACCAGCATCTGGTCGAACCCAACGCCTTGCCTACGGTCAGCAATTGCTGCAGCTAATGCGTGGTCCGGCTGAAATGTGCGATCGCGAGCATCTATGACAACAAAATCGTTGCCCAGACCGTGCATTTTCACGAAAGGTATCATTAGGGGTGAGTTTGCGTCAGACATACCGCGGGATATAGGGCTTTAAGTGCCAGTTTGTAAATCGCTGGGTGCTGCGCGACCGATTTGAGATCATATTTTCTTGCACAGGCCTGGTGAGTAGAACGTACCTTCAGTCGGTTAATATTCAGGTTTCAGGTATGAGCCTCCAAATGATTTCAAACAATACGGAGCAAGTGCTCCGCAGCAGAACGAACTGATGCTTCATTGACGTCTAAATGAGTTACTGCGCGGAGTGTTGAGGGACCAATCGCACCTATCAGTATACCTGCTTCTGCCTCCAGTTTTCTGGAAAGGGCTTGTGCATCCATGCCGTCAGCAAGGTCAAAAATAACAATGTTTGTATCCACCGAAGTAGGGTCTACAATAAATTTAGGGCTATCAGCGATTATGCCAGCAAACATTGCAGCGTTTTCATTGTCTTTCGCGAGCAGTGGGATGTTATGGTCAAGACCGTAAAGGGCAGCTGCTGCGATAATCCCAGCTTGGCGCATCGCCCCGCCCAGACGTTGCTTCCATCGCCATGTTTCTTCGATAAATGCCTTTGACCCTGCTAGCGCAGCGCCGACTGGAGCTCCTAATCCTTTAGAGAAATCAATCCAAGCACTGTCACAAGAAGCGGTATACTCCGATGCCGGTATTCGCGATGCTACAACAGCATTCAAAAGTCGCGCACCATCTAAATGTACGATTAGACCCTTAGCTTTTGCTAATTTTGTGACGGCATTAAGCGTATCTATTGGCCATATCCGACCACCACCCATGTTTGCGGTGTTTTCAATTTCTACCACACGTGTGCGTGGGCCATATCGGTGTTCTGGTCGGATATATGCCTTTAGTTGGTCTGCTGAGTATACTCCTCGATCACCATCGATAGGTGTCATAACAGCACCCGCTAACGCTGCCGGGCCTCCGGCTTCGTAGTTCAGAATATGAGATGTCTTATCGCAAAGGATTTCATCACCCGGCCGACAGTGGACCAATAACGCAATCTCGTTACACATTGTGCCCGAAGGTAAGAATATAGCAGCCTCCTTTCCAAGTAACTCTGCAACACGTTCGCAGAGGAGGTTAACTGTTGGATCTTCACCTCGTTGTTCATCTCCAACTTCCGCGGCAGCCATAGCTTTCCGCATAGCATCTGAGGGCTTGGTTTGTGTGTCACTGAAAAGGTTTATCATTGGACGTGACCTGTGTTTTGGGATTTCTGTTTAGCTTGTTTGATGACTTCGGGTTTTAGGTTTTGGAAATGCTTTAGATGCATAATCAATGACCCGTAACTTGAATCTGCCTTGATTTGAACGGGCATAATGCCAGCACTATCGTCAAGCTGTCTGAAATAGAAACTTCCACTTTTTTCACTTGGTTCCTTGTTAGGTTTAAAGCCAGCCAATTGTTTGGAGACAAAATCGCACCGATGAGCTTTTCCACCAAATGGAGCGCGGCGAGTTACGCTAACTTCGGCTGATCCTTTGTCCTCAATCTCGATCTGAAAAAGTCGTCTGCCATCAAAAATTTTGAGTATGGATGTACAAGAACCAGTTTTCTCAATCGTCTTTCCAACTTTGATGAGAGCGGTGAGTGGATCAATAGCATTCTTTAAATCGGTTACTGAAATTGACTTGCGGCCCTCATCCTTGATTGGATCCGGGATGGCGGTCTGGACTTCTGTTTTTCCTGCTTCAAAAGCAATTTCAATTAAGCGCCTTTTTTCTTTCCATACACTCTGATTTTGGTATGAGACAGGTGAAAATATCTCCTCATTTTCAGCACTCATTTTCCCAAATACAGCGGATAGGTTAGTCCATTTTACGAACCATCCAACTATGCCGCCTGTTTCCATGTTAAGTTTGACCGAGTAGTCATCAGTTTTTAAAGCAACACCTATAGTTGCGTTTCCGATTTTAATGCCACCCATATATCCAACATAGGAAAACTCTCCTCCTTCTGTCTTGAACTGTGAGGCCCTTGAATGGGAGGGGACTGCCAAAAGAATGGCAATAAGAACTACTTTCCAGCGCACCATGAGTTAGATCCCCAGAGAAGAGTGGACTCATTTTGACATTTTTTATTTGGGCTGCATGCCTTAAATCTGCCAGTATCAAGAACTTAGTCGTTCTAATCAGGATTAACAGTGCGCATTCGAATGACATACCTGCAACAGCAATTTCCGAAACCTTGTTGGCTCGTAATTCAGCGTGCAGTCAATGATTTTGGACGGCGGGGTGCACTGGTTCAATACCAGTTGTACCTACCATCGACACCTTTAAAGTTAGTTTAAGGCGATGACCTCCGAACCAAACACATCCTCTCAACGGTATCAGAAGACTGTCAAAGAGCTGGCGGATGGTGTGCTGGCAGGCGATAGGGCTGCAATTGGTCGAGCTATTACTTTGGTTGAAAGTAATAATAGCTCTCGACGAAAGGCAGCACAGGAGATGCTGCAATGCCTGTTACCTCACTCAGGTCAGTCCTACAGAGTAGGTATTACGGGTGTCCCAGGCGTAGGCAAAAGCACCTTTATTGAGGCGTTGGGACAACGATTGATAGGTGATGGAAGAAAAGTAGCTGTTTTGGCTGTGGACCCAACCTCATCAAGAACACAAGGTAGTATTCTTGGCGATAAAACTAGGATGGCCAATCTCGCGGCGGATTCTAGAGCCTTTATCCGACCTTCACCATCATCTGGCACCCTCGGAGGTGTAGCCCGGGCAACACGTGAGACAATGGTGGTGATGGAAGCGGCGGGCTACGATGTTTTGTTAGTAGAGACCGTAGGCGTTGGTCAATCAGAGGTTACTGTTGCGGAAATGACAGACTTCTTTTTGGCATTGATGTTGCCTGGCGCTGGCGATGAACTCCAGGGTATCAAGAAAGGATTGTTAGAAATAGCGGACATGATAGCTGTCAATAAAGCCGACGGTGAAAACGCGGCTAGGGCAGAAGCCGCGAGGAGGGAGTATTCAGCCGCACTTCATATCATGGTCCCAGCATCGCAGTATTGGTCGCCTCCTGTTGTGAAATGTAGCGGTTTATCGGGCGAGGGGCTCGACGATCTTTGGGCAGAGATTGATCGGCATAGAGAGGTTATGCAGGCAAACGGAGAATTCGACAGGCGTCGCCAAGACCAACAGGGAGGTTGGATGCGAGCAATGCTAGAGGATCGCCTTCTTCGGGGCTATCTAGACAAAGATGGAGTGCAAGTGATGCTTCAGGAGGTTAATGCAGCTGTCTGTGCTGCTGATATAACAGCCCCTCAGGGTGTGGAGCGCGTACTCAAAGCGATAGGTTTATCTTCAGATTTTGGAGAAACTTAACAGTCGCCTCTTCGCTAAATGAGCGTTACCATGTCCTCTCAACAGGAGGTAATGATGGAAACTAAGTCCATTGCTATCGCAGATGTTTATATCCCCGCGAAGCGCAAGCGTACGTTAGATCAAGCTAATGTTGATCAACTGGCGGAGAGCATTTTAGAAGATGGACTTAAGGTGCCTATTCAGGTTCGGCAGGATGGGGAAAAAACAATTCTTGTAGAAGGGCTGCATAGGCTTGAGGCCATGCGAGCCTTAGGAGATGAGATTATCTCCTGCATCTACGTGGGAGCAAAAAGATATTAAATAATGGTCATGCTCGCTTACCCGCCGCATGCGCTTTTGCGATGGTTTCTCCTTCGTCCCAAGGAAAAATTATCCACGTGTCCTGGCTAACTAAAGTGACGTAGGAGTCGGCAAGTGGAACGCCAGCAGGTTTAGCGTAAACCGTAGCTATGTGAGCCTTTGGAAGCATAGCTTTTACAGCCTTAGCTGTTTCGCCACTATCAACCAGGTCGTCAATTATTAGTACCCCTGTGCCATCTCCATCTAACCCCTTTAAAATATCTAATGCCCCTCGTTCTTCCGCCTTCTCTCCTTGAATTTCTCTGTAGGAGACGATGCAAATCGTATCAACAAGACGAATGTCGAGCTCCCTCGCTATTATTGCTGCGGGTGCCAATCCTCCTCTGGCTATAGCGACAATGCGATCAAAAGGACCTAATTCCATAAGGCGCCAAGCAAGAGCGCGAGCATCACGATGCAGCTCATCCCATGAAATAGGAAAATATCGCTGAGACATTTTTATGCTCCGATCATTGATGTGGTTGAATATCAGATAATATGCTTCGGAGAGCTATGCTTTTGCTTGATGGTTGCTTGGTTTTCACTTGCCCCAACCACCAGCGCCTGGTGAGTCCATCAATACAGAACCACCTTGCTCGATAATTCTATCTCCTGTTTTGCCTGGAAGAGGTGCTTCCTCACCTTTGTCGTTGATCATCGCAAAACGGCCTCTTCCGCCATCTTCGCCGCCGGCAAGTCCCCAGGGTGGGTTTCGGAATCGTTCGCCTACGCCATTAAAAATGCACTGATGCCCAATAGGTTTTACAATTCTTCTAATTCCACGGCCTCCAGAATGCTTGCCTTTACCTCCTGAATTAGGCGCAAGCCCATACTCTAGAACCATAAGCGGATATTCATTTTCAATGGCTTCAACTGGCAGATTGGATGTATTGGTTATGCCGGTTTGTACCCCATCTTTACCTGGTTTTGTTGGTCGGCCCCCTGCGCCTCCACCAATTGTTTCGAGGTAAACATATGGATCTCCAGACCTAGGATCGATCCCAGAGAAAACTGCCATTGTATTGGCTCCATTTGGTGCCGCGGGCACAAGAGTAGGTAGAGCAGGAGCAAGCGCGCCCATCACAACATCTATTACCCGTTGGCAGGTGTGAGCACGACCAGCAACGGACGCTGGGAACACCGCACTGGCAACTGTACCTTTTGGAATTTGTATATCAACGCAATCAATAACGGCTTGGGTGTTAGGCGCCTCAGGGTCGAGCAGAGATTTAATGGCAAAAATGACTGCAGACTGTGTTGCATTCAATGTCATATTGATATTGCCGGCTGTTTGAGGTGCTGTGCCGGTAAAATCAAAACTGAGTTTTCCAGCTTTGGCCTCAATTCGGACCTTAAGAAGTACATCGATTGTTTTGACGCCATCATCATCCATAAAGTCTTCGAATTCATAGACGCCATCTGGAACTTCTTTTAAAGCAAGTGCCATCCGGTCAGCCGAGCGTTTAAGTAGTTGTTGAAATCCCTCTTTCAGTGTTTCTGCACCATGGCGGCTTCCTAGCTCATGAAGCCGGCGAACACCTAACTTGGCGGCCGCTATCTGGGCGTAGTAATCCCCGCGGCGCTCTTGAGGGGCGCGAGCATTAAGTAGAAAAATATCCAGAATCTCTTGCTTAATTTCATCCCGCTGAGCAATTCGAGTTACTGGTATTCGAAGCCCTTCCTGATAGATCTCGGTCATGCCTCCCGACATAGAACCAGCAGCCATTCCACCAATATCTGCATGGTGCGCTATGTTGCACACAAAACCAATAAGCTCGTCATGTATAAAGACAGGCGCTGCAAAGTTAACGTCAGGTAGATGGGTGCCGCCAGCAGTGTGAGGATCGTTTGCAACGAAAATATCACCGGCGTGAATATCGCCACCATATTTTTCAAGAACGCAACGCATCAGACCACTCATGGATGCAACATGAATTGGTAAGCTCATATCAGCCTGAGCAATCAAATCACCATTTGCACTCATTATTGCGGTTGAATGGTCATGTCGTTCTTTAATGTTTGTTGAATAACTGGCCTTCATGAGGGCCACAAAACACTCATCGTTTATGGACTTGAGAGCATTGGAGAGAATTTCTAAGCCAATTGAGTCTAGAGTAGGCATCCCTCAGGCTCCTTGAAGTCGAATTAGAATGGAACCGTCTGCCAAAACCTCTACCCGATCGCCTGGAAATATGGGCGTAGTTGCATCTAATTGGTCAACTACTGCCGGCCCCTCAAACTGAAGTCCTGGGTAGAGCTTTTCTCTGCGATATACGGGTGTTTCAATCCCAGCGTTACTATCGAACCAAACGGTTCGCGTACTCTCGGGTTCAGGTGGGCCAGAGTTTTCTTTTCGCTCATTTTTCTGCGTTTGTTCGTAAAGTCTTCCCCGAGCTGTCATTCTAAAGTTTATAATTTCGATTGGTGCGCTTGCATCGTGGAAGCCATAGGCGCGGTCATGTGCATCAAAAAATAGATTTGCTAGCGTCTCTGCATCAGGCAAATCTTGTGCAGTTAGATTGGCCCCCGAGGCGGCAGGTACGATTAGCTCGAAGTTTTGTCCGACATAGCGGAGATCAAGGGATAACTCCATTGACCTTCCTTCATCTGGAAGGCGTTCGGACTCAAACCATGAATGGGCAAGTTCAGCCAAATTCCCAATCATTTTAGCTGCTTCCGCCATTGCGGTTTGTGATAGTGGAAGCCGCACACTTGCGACAAAATCTTCTTTTTGATCTGAGACGAGTAAGCCCTGGGCACATACAATGCCGGGTGCAGGCGGCACAAGTACCTCAGACATTCCTAATTCTGCAGCAACATCTCGAGCGTGTAAGGGGCCTGCTCCTCCGAAGGCCATTAAAGTGAAATTACGGGGGTCGTGACCTCTCTCAACCGACATTCGACGCACTGAACGACTCATATTTGATACGGCAATTGCCAAAATTCCAAGAGACGCTTCCTCTACAGATATGCCGATGCGGTCCGCAATTGGCTTTAAAGCGGACACAGCAGACTCTGTGTTTAACGGAAGTGCACCATCCAGTAAGCCTGTGGCGGATAGGCGGCCCAGAACGAGGTTTGCATCTGTTACCGTAGGCTCTGTACCGCCTTGGCCGTAACATGCAGGACCAGGTGCAGCACCTGCACTAATTGGGCCTACCTTCAACAATCCATCTCGTTCAAACCAAGCGATTGAACCTCCTCCGGCTCCGACCGTATCGATGTCCACCATGGCCAGCCTGATAGGAAACCCGGCTACGTCTCGTTGGAATGTAATTTCTGTATCAGCATTAGCGATAAGAGCGACATCAGCTGACGTTCCACCCATGTCTAAGGTAATAACAAAAGGGCGGTCCGCGTTACGTGCAACATAGGCAGCTCCTACTGCGCCTGCCGCAGGACCAGATAAAGCTGTGCGCACCGGAAATGCGGCAGTCTTCGTGGCGGACATTAGGCCGCCAGACGATTGATTGATGCCAAGCGTCGCTGAGCCAACGCGATGATTTAGGCCCGACGCTAAGTGTTCTACATAACTGGCCAACCGAGGTTGCAGATAGGCGTTAATGGCAGTTGTTTGGAAACGCTCGTATTCGCGAAATTCTGGTTGTACGTCAGAAGCAATCGAAACACGCATTTCTGGTTTTAGAGAAAGTATTGCGTCCCTTAATTTTTGCTCATGCTGGGGATTTAGGTAGGCAAAAAGAAAGCAAATTGCTACGGCTTCGGCTCCGCTTTCGACTACCTGTTTCGCGACCCTTGACGCTTCTGCATCGGTCAAAGGGGTAACTACTTCACCCTGCCAGTTAAGTCTTTCAGCAACCTCAAAACGCATTGCTTCGCTTGCAAGAGGATCTGGTTTATCGAGATTGAGATCGTACATATGAGGACGAACTTGACGGCCAATCTCGAGAAGGTCCCGGAAGCCTTTGGTTGCAACAGCAGCTATTAATGCGCCCTTCCGCTGTATCAGAGCATTAGTTGCTACTGTTGTTCCGTGCGCAATCCTAGCGATTTCAGTTAGTGGCAGATTATGTGCCTTTTCTAATTCTTCTAGGCCTTTGAGAATTGCTTCACCTGGGTCATGTGGTGTTGATGGCCGTTTGAAGACCAATTCTTTTCCCGAAACATCGTTACGGGCGTGGAAATCTGTAAAAGTTCCACCAACGTCTACGCCAATTGTCCATGTCATGATGTGGTTGGCCTTGGTTTCCGAAATAATGCAAACATAGTTAATAAAAACATTATGACTGCAGCGATAATTGCATAAGTGCGCTGATCTTCTAAGTCACTGATCTGGGCTTGAATTAAATTCTTAGCCTGAGCCTCGGCATCGAGCGCGGTTTTTGCTTTCTCCTGGGCTTCTGCAAGTGCCTTTTTTGTGAGCTCTAGTTCTTGTTCCAGAGCATTAATCTGTTTTACGAAACTTGCGTCTTGAATTTCAGGATTTTTGACCTCGGATAGATGCGCTGTCGAGGGGGCTAATATCAGAATTATTGCCATCAAATTTCTTATGGCTTTCAATTTTTCAATCCCATCTAAATTGTTGTTGTTCAATGCTTTTGAGTTACTAAGGCTGCAACAATGCCATAATAATGGGACTAACGGAAAATTAAGGTCTTCTTCAGCGCAGCGAATTAGCTAGTACCTCAACCGCATGCAAAGCTCGACGTCCGGTTCCATCTTCTATTTGGTGTCGACAACTTGTCCCATCTGCAACGATGATAGTATCGGGATCTGCTTTACGAACAGCAGGTAGAAGGTTGAGCTCTGCCATTGCAAGTGAGACAGAAAGATTTTTCTTCTGATATCCAAATGACCCAGCCATTCCGCAGCACGAGCTTTCTACCATCGAAACTTCTGCATCGGGTATCAGCCGCAGAGCGTCTAATGTTTTTTCTGCAACACCGAAGGCTTTTTGATGGCAGTGACCGTGAACCAATATTTTCTTAGGGCCATTTTTTAACTTAGCTCTGAAGTCTTCAGTTGTTTTCGAGACAAGAAATTCATCAATGAGTTGCGCGGCTTCTCCCAACGCCTGAACTCTTTCGTCTAGCTTGAGAGCTACAAACTCATCTTTAAACGTAAAGAGGCATGCTGGTTCTAGCCCAAGAACTGGGGCGCCTATCTTTAAAAATGGCTCCAGAAGGTCAAGTGTTCTGAGTGCTTCTTCCCTTGCCTGATCAATCATGCCATTTGCTAAGAAAGTGCGCCCGCAACATGGTCCTCTGCCATCAGGTCCACGAATAACGTGGGGGCGAAAACCAGCTGCTTTTAATACGCGAACTGCTGCTCGCGGCTTTTCTGGCTCAAACCACGTGGTGAATGTGTCAGCGAAAAGGACGACATCCAGTCCGTCTCCGATTGGTGAGCCCCCTACTTCTTCTTTAAAAGGATCTGGTGACCAGGTTGGTAATTTGCGCTGGGCTGCAAGACCGGTTGTCTTTTCCGAAATCCATGCGAGCCCGGGTATTCTATCCCGGAGGTTTAAGATGTTTCCCAACTTAGAAAGCTTGTGGGCAATTCGTGGTAAGAATGACGTTATACGATCGCCAAGAGCAGGCTTGTTTCCTCTTTTTAATTCTTGATGCGCGACCTCAATTTTCATACGCGCCATATCTACACCCGTTGGGCATTCCCGCCTGCACCCTTTGCAACCCACACAAAGTTCCATGGCTTCCGACATTGCTGCAGAGGCTGCATCTTCTTCGCCTAACTGACCCGAAAGCGCTAATCTGAGCGTATTAGCCCTTCCACGGGTGACGTGTGTTTCATCCCGAGTGGCCTTAAAACTTGGACACATGACGCCCGCTTGGAGAGATCGGCAAGTTCCGTTGTTGTTGCACATTTCGGTAGCACCAAGGAAACCTCCCCAGACTGACCAATCTAAGCCAGTTTGAATAGGTCGGGCACCGTAACCTGGTTTGAAACGCATCAAACCGCGATCATCTAACTTAGGCGGCCGGACTATATTGCCTGGATTAAATCGATCTGCAGGGTCAAATTTTTCCTTAATTTCTTCGAATGTTCGAGCAAGTCTTGGACCTTGCATGGTTTCAATGAATTCTGACCGAATTTTCCCATCACCATGCTCGCCTGAATGTGATCCTTCATATTCCGCTACTATTTCGAAGGCTTCTTCCGCTATAGACCTCAGCTTGGCAGCGCCCTCTGAGGTTTTCATATTTAGAATTGGTCGAACATGCAGAAGCCCAACGCTGGCGTGTGCATACCAAGTGCCACTTGAATCGTACCGTTCGAATAGGCCTGTCAGCCTGTCTGTGAAGTCAGCCAAGTGTTCTAGAGGGATGGCGCAGTCTTCTATGACAGAGACTGGTTTCGCATCTCCAGTCATCGCCATCACTATATTTAATCCGGCCTCTCTTACGCCCCAAACCCTGCGCTGAGTGAGTGGGTCTGTAACCTTCACAACCGCGTTAGGCCATCCAATATCCCCCATAAGGACTTCTAGATCTTGGAGACGGGGCAGAAGTTCAGTTTCAGTTTCACCAGAAAACTCAACTATCAATAGAGCCTGAGGTTCTCCTGGAGACATTATTTTCGCAATATCTGCAAACGCGGGCATTGCACGCGAGCGTTCAATAATTGTTCGGTCCACGAGCTCTACAGCATCCGGATCAAGAGTGACCAGATGCTGGGTTGCTTCCATTGCTGCTCTAAAGGTTGGAAATTGGCATATGCCAATTGCCTTTTTTGCCGGTAGAGGCTGCAGTTTCAGTTCTATCTCTTTGAAAAATCCAAGTGTGCCCTCTGACCCGACTAGAATGTCGGCCATATTAAAGCCACCTGAGCCTGGTGGCTGTATCCGATGCAGGTTATAGCCAGCTACATGTCTTAGAACCTTCGGCACGCGTTTATTTATTTCTTCTTGCTCGCGATGCGCTAATCCTTGAAGAAATTTACCGAGCTCATTTTCCGCATCACCGTCAACCCATCCAAAGTAATGGGTTGAACCATTTGCAAGCATTGCATCGATGCTCAAAACATTATCCGCCATTATGCCGTAGCGGATCGAGCGCGCACCAGAGGAGTTATTGGCGGCCATGCCACCAATTGTGCATCTACTTGCTGTAGATGGATCAACTGGAAAGAAGAGTTTTTCGCTGGCTAATTGGGCGTTTAACTGGGCTAGCACAACGCCGGGAGCAACTTTCGCGGTCTTACTTTCGGTATTGATGTCATAAATCGAATTCATATAGGTGGACGTATCAAGCACAATTGCTTCAGCAACAGTCTGCCCGCATTGGCTCGTCCCGCCGCCACGTGGAAGGACTGGCAAACCTTCTTCCGCAGCTATTTTTAAAACAGCTTCTACATCCGTAATCGATTTCGGCCTAACAATGCCAATAGGTTCGATTTGATATATGGAGGCATCGGTGGAGTAACGGCCACGAGATGGGGCATCAAAGAAAACGTCGCCTTCTACAGCTCGTGACAGTCGATTGGCAAGCTTTGGGTCGCCAACACGCTGACCTGTTATGAGTGTTTGTGATGAGTGTCGGAAACCGTCAGGCATCAATCCACCAAATATTCAAGGTTTTGACAGTTTCTAACCGAACCGTCACGAAGACGTTGAGCTACAGTCGCGACAGCTTTGAACCGCAAGTCGCGTAGGCCAGGTGGGCTGTAAAATGCAGCATGGGGGGAGATCATCAATCGCCCTTGCAGCCATTCTTCCTTCGCCATGTAGGCCTTAATCAGAGGATGATCGGTATTTGCGGGTTCCTCAGGCAAGACGTCTAAGCCAGCGCCAGATGGGGTTCCAGCTTTTAAAGCGTTATACATTGCATCTAGATCTACAATTGGTCCACGCGCCGTATTAATCACAATTGCCCTTTCCTTCATCCGTCCAAGCAAGTCTCCATTAATTGCTCCTCTAGTACCTTCATTCAGAGGGGAATGGATGGAAACTGTATCAGATAATTCGAATAACTCTTCAGCTGATTTAAGGCGAGTGTATCCGGTGGCAAGTTCATATCCGTCGGGTTGAAAGGGGTCGTAGAAGACAATATTCATGTCGAAACCAGCAGCTCTTCTAGCCGCTGCCAGGCCTATCCGCCCCATCCCAAATACGCCAAAAGTCTTTCCTTTCAGGCGGTCGATGCAAGGGCTATCTACATAACGCCAAAGACCTTTTGGATCCGTTCGCATGCGCTCATCATAGCGATCAAGTCCGCGACGAAGAGCAAGCATTAATGCAATAGCATGGTCGGCCACTTCTGTTGTGCCGTAGTCGGGCACCGTGCAAACAGCGATGCCTCTCTCTCCCAGAGCTTTGAGGTCTAGTCCATCAAAGCCCACACCACCGCGAACTACAATGCGGGCTTTTTGCATCTTTGCCAAATTTGCCATCACGACTTTGGCTCCGCGATAAGTAACTATCCCATCGGCTCGTGCCCATGCGTCGTCAGTCACCTCTTCTGGATTAGCAAAAGCTTCGATTTCGATATCAGGACCGGCGGCTTCCTGTTCGAGGCCGTCGGCAAGGAGATGTCTGTCCGTGATAAGAATTCGCATGGAATATTGTGCCTTTGCATGTTTAGTTCTCATCTTGAATGTGCCGCGGCCCGTTAAGAGTGTCTAGCCCGCGATTCAGTGAATATCGAAGCTTGCTTCTAATTACACCAACTGGGTGGGATGGAAAAATTTACTCTCCGTCTCTGCACTAAATCGTTTCTACTGTGTCTGAAAGAATTTGTTTTTGGGTCGTGGTACACCAAGATTTTCCCTTAAAGTTCGGCCCGAATATTCAGTCCGGAATCTTCCTCTTCGCTGAAGTTCCGGCACAACTTTTTCACATACGTCGTCAAGGCCCATCGGTAGGTACGGCATCATGATGTTGAAACCATCAGAGGCGTCCTCGTCGATCCATGCTTCCATTTCGTCCGCTATACTTTTAGGCGTTCCTACAAACGCATTGCCAGCATATCCACCAAAACGTCCTGCGAGTTGGCGAACGGTTAGGTTTTCCGCTTGTGCTAGGCTTTTTACTCGAGCTTGGCCACTTTTTGAGGCTTCAGTCTCTGGAACGTTCGGTAACGGAGCATCTGGGTCAAATTTTGAGGCGTCATGTCCTAGAGCTATGGATAGTGACGCAATGCCACTGTCGTAATGAACAAGGCTATCGAGAAGGTCTCTTTTTTCACGAGCTTCTGACTCCGTTTCTCCAACTATTACCAGGGCGCCAGGAAGAATTTTAAGATGGTCTGGGTTTCGGCCTGCGTTTTCTGCTCGTGACTTAATGTCTTGGAAATATTCTTGAGCGTCAGGGATGTTACGAGCGGAAGAAAAAACCATTTCAGCGGTTTCAGCTGCTAATTGACGGCCAGCATCTGAAGCGCCTGCTTGAACAATCAAAGGCCATCCTTGGATAGGGCGGGCGATATTTAAAGGGCCTCTGACTTTTAGGTACTCACCTTCGTGGTCTAGGATATGCAGTCGGTCTGGATCAAAAAATATTCCCTTTTCTACGTCGCGCACGAAGGCATCATCGGCCCAACTGTCCCACAGGCCGGTTACCACGTCGAAGAATTCTCTGGCACGGGCATAACGCTGCGCATGGGGCATTTGATCATCCATGCCAAAATTTTTTGCTGCGTCAGGATTGGAAGTTGTAACGATGTTCCATCCAGCTCTGCCATCTGAAATATGATCTAGTGATGCAAATCGCCGTGCTATTAAGTACGGACTTTCAAAAGTAGTAGAAGCAGTTGCAATCAATCCAAGGCGATTAGTAACCATTGCGATTGCGGGAAGGAGCGTTAGAGGATCAAAAGAGGTGACGGTAGCTGAGCGCTTCAAGGCGTCCATAGGCATGTTCAATACAGCTAGATGATCTGCCATGAAAAACGCATCGAACTTCGCGGCTTCTAGTTTTTTGGCGAGGGAAACAATCGTCTTGAGACTAAAATTTGCATCTGGTGATCCACCGGGAAAACGCCAAGCAGCAGTATGGATCGAGACAGGGCGCATGAAAGCACCAAGACATAGTTGCTTTTTTTTCATGGACCTATTTTGCGTCCCTCAATGCTAACCAAACTTTCTCTGGGGTTGCCGGCATGTCGATTGGCTGAGCGCCCGCAGAGGTAAGAGCATCAACAACAGCATTCATAACGGTTTGTGATGCCGCTATAGCTCCAGCTTGCCCTGAGCCCTTTACCCCCAATGGGTTAGCTTCACTTATGGTTGACTCGAAGTGGACTTCTAAATTTGGAATAGAGGCAGCATAGGGGGGCGCATAATCCATTAAAGTTGCTGAAAGGCATTGGCCATTCTTGTCATACACAATCCTCTCACTAAGTGCCTGACCAATCCCTTGAGCGAGTCCGCCCTGCACTTGGCCTTCGGTAAGTTGGCGGTCCAGTAGAGTGCCATAATCATCTACCGCGTTGTATGAGAGAAGCTCCACCATTCCGGTCTCTGGATCAATTTCAACTTCTGCTACGTGACATCCAGCAGGCCATGTTATTGGAGCGTTATCCCAATGCCATGAGCTGTCGAGGCCAGATTCAAAGCCAAATTCAGATTGCTTAGCAGCTGATGCTACATCGAATAGGGAAACTGCACGCCCATCTCCAGCAATGAAATCACCACTACGAAAGAAAATGGTCTCAGGGTTTGCTTGCAATAGTTGGGAGGCTACGGCCCGTCCTTTTTCTAGAGCAGATTCAATTGTGTGGTAAATTGCAGTGCCGCCCATATGCATCGAGCGAGCGCCCCCATGGCCATTACCCATTGTTGTCTCGCGAGTATCGGCTTGGATATATCGGATTACTTCTATTTCAACGCCAAGGCGATCTGCTGTGAGACGCTTAAATGTTGTCTCATGGCCTTGGCCGTTCGACTCAGTCCCTACACGTATTTCGATCATTCCATCGTCGGAGAAGCTTAGTGCTGCAGCTTCAGATGGGGCACCTCTGGCACTTTCTAGGAAGCAGGCAAAGCCTTGACCTCTTAAGCGACCCCTTTCAGCACTTTCCTGCCGTCGTGTTTTGAAATCGTTGCGATGGGCTATTTTTACCGCATCTTCAATATTTTCTTTAAACCTGCCAATGTCGATATCAAAACCAAGTGGAGTTTTGTAGGGGAACGTTTGTATTGCGTTCTTGCGGCGTAAGTCTATTGGATCGAACCCAAACTGTCGGGCCGCCTCATCAACCAGACGCTCCATCATATAATTGCCTTCTGGTTTTCCTGCTCCTCGATAAGCGTCAACTGGAGCGGTATTCGTAAACACCGCTTGCGCCTTCATTGCCACGGCTGGAATATCATAAATGCCATGGATGGAACGGGTAACCGATACTGTGCCACTACCTGGAGCACCTGTTGAAAGGTGTCCGCCAATATCGGCCACGAGTTCAGCGGCGAGGCCTGTAAAATGTCCCTCTGCATCAAGGCCTAAACGGGCGTAAGTCTTAACTGCGCGACCGTGAGCACCAGATGTGACGTCTTCGCTTCGATCGCCGATCCATCGAACAGGAATATTTAATTTCTTAGCCGCAGCCAGCACCATTGCCCACTCAGGATACACAAAGTTTTTCGCCCCGAAGCCTCCTCCTACATCCTCAGCTGCTACATGCAGTTTTTCTTTCGAGATATTAAAGACGGGAAGAAGGCCATTTTTTATCGTGTGCACACCTTGGGTGGATGCTGTCAAAAGCAGGCTGTCCGAATTTCTGTCGTACTCGCCAATTGCTGCTCTAGTTTCGAGAGGTAAAGCTGAAACTCTATGGTTATCGCAAGTAAATTCGAGAATGTGCGTGGAAGCATTGATGTTGGCTGTAGCCTTTTCCCAATCCCCTGCGGAAAAGAGTGCGCAAATATTACCCGGAGCGTCGTCCCAAATTTGGATTGCATTTTCTTTAACTGCATCCTCAGGAGTAACGACTGAGGGCAGAGGTGCGTAGTCAATTGCTATCGCTTCTGCTGCATCGGTTGCGGCTACACGAGTTTTTGCAACAACAAAGGCGACTGGCTCTCCTTGGTGTCGGACCCGGTCTCTAGCAAGTACAGGACGGGGAGGGCGTACTAGGGGAGGGTCGCTTGGAATTTGAGAGGTGTTCTGCAAGTCACCGTAACCAGCAGCAGTCCAGTCTGGACCTGTCATGACGAGTAAGACGCCAGGAAAACGTTTCGCGTGATCTACATTTATGGAAATTATGTCAGCGTGTGCATGAGGAGAACGCACGACCGCAAGATGAGCCATACCAAATCTTTGAAGGTTGGCAGTATACAAGCCTTGGCCTGTCAAAAATCGATGGTCTTCTAGCCGGCCATGGCCGGGCGCAGGATGCGGCATATGGGTATCCTTCGAGGCGGCATACAGATCATATATAGGATACAAGTTTATGCGACCCGTTCCCTGAGCCTTCTGTTAAAAATATTTAGATGTGTCGAGAATTTATTGTTTTTTCTTTGGGCCAAGAAAATAAAAAATTTATGCGACCAATTTAAACATGGACGTAATTTCACATTAAATCGTTAGCAACTGGTGTGATGGTCAAATTCTTTGCACACTTGCTTTACCAAATAGACCATTAGGACTAATGGCGAGAGTTATGAAGATTAAAAGGCCTGATACAAGTGCGCCGGACCCTGTCCCAATTACAGGATCAAGATAACCCGCAGCCATATTTTCCGTAACGCCAATTAGCATTGCAGCAACTATTGTCCCTGCAAAACTTGTAAGGCCTCCTATGACCACTACCGGTAAAACTTTTGCAAGTACCAACGTCATGGAAAAGCCACCGAGCCCATCTACCGTCCATAGTATTCCCCCGGCGACAGCTGCCACTGCAGATAATGCCCAAGCTAAGGATAGATAATGCATAGATGGGATACCAACTGAAGCAGCGGCTGCGGTATCGTCAGCAATTGCTCTTAGAGCAATACCAGCTCGAGTGAACTCAAAGAAAACCCAAAGCCCAGCGATTATTCCAACTGCGGCTGAGCTTGCTAGTAAGCGAGAAGGTGGAAGGGGAATATCTCCCCACCAAAGTAGCTCGTTGCCAAAAGGCAAGACAATTTCGCTTGGTAGTCCAGTTAGTGTCCAAGCTGAACCTGCACGCATAAGAACACCGAGTGCAAGCGTGGCCATCACCATGGATGTGATAGGACGATTTGAAAGCTTGTCGACGACCAGTTTGTTAAAAATTACGGCCAAACCAGAGAGTGCAGCTAGTGCTCCTGGGATCGCTATAAATAGGGGGAGTCCAATCGTTGAGGTGCCTATACCAGTTAATTTCGCTCCAAGATTTACCCAAGCTCCGAGAGAGAAATTTAAAACCGATGAAGCGCGATAAAGAACAACAAAAGCCACCCCAACCACCGCATAAACGGGACCAGATAAGAGCCCACTGATAAGGAGATGAAAAAAATACTCCACTCGATATCTCTACTTCAAAGTCCTTTTGTAAGACTAGTCAGATGGGCCGCTAGGGATTCTGATAGGCCCTGGAGGTCATACCCTCCTTCAAGGAACCCAATAATTCTGCCTGAGGCGTGTGCGTTGGCAAGCTCTACTATTCTATCAGTAATCCAACCAAAGTCTGAGGCCTCAGCTTCGATGTTGCCTAAAGGGTCACGAATATGAGCGTCAAAACCGGCGGATACTAGGATTAGCTCTGGCTCAAATTCATCTATCGCAGGAAACAAGTGTTTTTCCCAAGCAGTGCGTAAGTCATTGCCGGTGTCGCCCGGAGCAAGAGGCCTATTCCAGATATTGCCAACCCCTCGTTCGGAGACAGCGCCTGTTCCTGGGAAAAGAGGCATTTGATGGGTGGAGGCGAAGATTACGTCTGGCTCATCACAGAAAATAGATTGGGTTCCATTGCCGTGATGCACATCGAAGTCGAGGATCGCTACTCTCTTTAGGTGATGCGTTTTACGAGCGTGTTGGGCAGCTATTGCGATAGAGTTAAAAAAACAAAACCCCATGGCGCGATCGACTTCAGCATGATGGCCAGGCGGTCGAGCAAGCACAAATGCCCGTGTAATATTATCGGAGAGAATGTCATCTACAGCGTCAATGCCTGCTCCAACTGCTTTTAAAATAGCTTGAGTTGACCCAGGGCCTATAGAAGTGTCGCCATCTAGCATAATTATGGCATCGTCTCGTTCGGCCCCTAATATGAAGTCGACATAATTCTCAGCGTGAGCCAATTTGATTTGCTCTGGCTTTGCTAAGCTTGCTGTTCGGCGTGGTAGATTTTTCAGGTCTGGTTCAGAAAGCCTGAGAACTGCTGTTTCAAAGCGTGCAGGGCGTTCAGGGTGGCCTGGCGTCGGGTTGTGACTAAGTGAGGCGTCATCAAGATATATAGCAAAGCTCATCGCGGTTAGTTTCTTTGTTCCAGTGACTGTGCTTTACCGGCTGCCAATTGAGCCAAGGTTGTGATGATTACCGCTGAAGTCAGAAGAATGCTGACGATCGGGAATACCCACATATCAAAACCAGCGTCGACTAGTGCACCAAATAAAATGCCCGCTAGTCCTGAGCCAATTGAAAGGCCAACAAACACAAACCCAAAAATTCGCCCGTTTTCGCCGGCAGGTGTAATTGCTCTAACCATTAGATCTCGCGCCGGTAGCACGGCGCCAAAACCGAATCCTGCAGCTGCGAAGACTAAGTAAAGCCATGCTCCGTCGAGGCGAAGTCCAGAGGGGGTTAGCATCAACGCCGCTGTGGTTAGCAAGCAGATGGCTGCGGTTAAACCATGGCGACCAAATTTTTCGGCGATTACTCCTCCTAATAAGATCCCGCCAGCGACTGAGAATTGGTAGGTAGATAAAACCTGAGCAGCCCCAACTTCATCTGCCAAACCCAGTTTGACCATAACAACAACACCTTGAGAGCTGATCCCGCCCGTTGCCAAGCCATAGGTTGCGAGAAAGAGGAAATAGAGAAGCACTGGCGCTGAGTATAAAACTGACTTTGATGCACCTAATTTTTCTTTTTGTGTTGTATTAGCTTTTTCTTCCCCGGCGAGGGCATCTCCTTGCGCTAAGATTACTCCTGCTGCGCAAACTCCGAAAATGCCAACGAGGATAAAGGCTGTTCGCCAGTCAAAAATACCGCTTAGGGTGAGCATAGCTACCGGTGCTACACCCCCACCAAAAAACCCAGAAAAAGTGTGTAATGAATATGCTCGGCCAAGATGCTTTTCGGTGACCTTTGCCGCAATGATAGCGTAGTCAACTGGATGAAATACTGCGTTCCCAACTCCTGCGATCACAGCCAAAGCAGCAAATTGCCAAAAGCTCTCAGCTAACCCAATAAGCCCAATTGCAGTGGCGTTTAGTGCGAGGCCTGCAGCAAGCATTTTGCGGGCATCAATTTTCTCTAGTGCTGCTCCGGCTGGCGCTTGAAGGATGCCTCCGATCCAGGCGTATCCTGTGAGCGCTCCTCCCAATATTGCGAAGCCCACGTCGAATTCTCTAGCGAATAGCGGTAACATCGGGGGCAGGCATAGTATGTAGAAATGACTCAAAAAATGCCCAACGCCGATCAGTGATAGCACTCGGGCTTGGCTTGGTGGAGCTTCTGAGACTAAAGCCATTTTCGGTGACCCTAATTCAATGAGTGTGCGCTACAGGCAATTATTTTTCAGACTTAGAAAAAACACGAAGATACTAACATGTGGTTTGTCAAATTATTAACCGTTTTCAAAATTAATGCGTATTGCATCGTTTGGGCTACCGCTGCGATTATCCGTTAAATTGTTTGGGAGGCACTGATGCTTGTTGGGATTGCTGGTGGCTCAGGTTTTGTGGGATTGGCGATTGCGGAGGTACTTTTGCAACAAGGAGCCCATGTGCTTCTTGTTGATATCAACCAACCTCCAGAAGCAGCGTTAAAATTTCTTGGTGCCCATAGCGGTCCAGGCGCTCTTGAAATTCAGGTTGCCGATGTTACCGATGCTGGTGAGGCGGCGCAGGCCCTTAGAGGCATTGATGCTTTAGTTTGTGCGGCGGCAGTAACGTCAGCAGATGCAAGAGAACGAGAGCGACCAACGGAGACGTTGGAGACCAACATTCTTGGTTTTACAAATCTTCTTCAAGCTGCCCGAGGAGTAGGAGTTAAGCGTATTATCAACCTTTCCTCAGCTTCGGCCTATGGAATTTCTGGTTTTGAGGGAGATGGAAGTATCACGGAAGAGGGAACGTGGCCAAAGCCAAATACCCTATACGGAGTATCAAAACTTGCTTCGGAGGGGATCGCGGCTCGTCTTTCTGAACTTTGGGCCACCGATATCATTAATTTAAGACTATCAGCTGTTTATGGTCGATGGGAGCGAGATACAGGGCGTCGTGATACGCTTTCTCCACATTTGCAAGCAGCGATACTGATGCTTAAAGGCGAGGTCGCAGTTCTTCCTCGAAGGTGTGCTAGAGATTGGACTGATAGCAGGAAAGTGGCAGAAGCTGTCGCAATTTTATTAAAAGCAAAATCGCGGAAGCATAGTCTTTACAATATTTCAGCAGGTAAAAGCTGGGCAGTTGCCGATTGGTTGGACGCCCTTACTTCGGTGAGACCAGAACTGTGCTGGAGACTTGCAGAGAATGATGAGGAATCAAATGTGAATTTGCACGGCCTTAGTGACCGTAGACCCTTATCTATAGACAGATTTTCTGCTGAATTTGGAATAAACCTCTGGCTAGATCCAACTGAGTCGGCTCAGTCTTTTCTGAGTTGGAAAAAGGCTACTCCAGGCTATTGGGGGAATTAATTGATCTTTTTCCACCTTACTCTAAAGCTGTTCTGCTGAATTATTCGCAAGCAGCTACGGCACGTCTGGCCATTACTCCAACCAGATGTGCACGATACTCGGCACTTGCGTGAATATCAGCATTAAGCCCATCCTCGGAGATCGATGAATCGTTCAACGCGGCAGGGGAAAAATCTTTCGTTAGTGCAGCTTCCATCTCTGTTGCTCGGAATACACACGCACCTGCACCAGTCACGGCTACTCTCACACCCGAAATTGTTTTCGCTACAAACACGCCGACAATGGCGTATCTTGATGCAGGATTGGGGAATTTTACGTAGGAAGCTGTGAGAGGAGTTGGGAAATCAACTTTAACGATTACCTCATCTTCTTCCAGAGCCGTTTCGAACATACCTTTAAAAAAGTCATCGCCGCTGATCGACCGCCTGTTAGTTATAACTGTTGCACCCAGTCCAAGCACAGCGGCAGGATAATCCGCTGCTGGATCATTATTAGCAATTGAACCCCCAATGGTACCACGGTTTCGCACTGCTGGGTCCCCAATTCCACCGGCCAATTTTGCCAGTGCAGGTATGGCTGTTGATACTTCTTTGGAGTTGGCAACCGTGTCATGGGTAGTCATGGCGCCGATAGATACTGTTTTCTCTGATGCGGTTATCCCGGTCAGTGAGGCCCCAGATAGATCAATAAGATCACTGGGCATTGCCAGCCGCTGTTTCATAGTTGGCAAAAGTGTCATGCCACCTGCAAGAAGTTTACCTTCGTCCGACGCATTTATTTTCGATGTTGCGTCTTCAGCTGAGGAAGCAACTTGGTATTTGAAATTATACATTATTTCCTCTTTTGATCTCTGACTTAGGTCATAGCCCTTGCGCCGGCCATCACTGATTTGACGATGTTATGGTAGCCGGTGCAACGGCAGAGATTGCCTTCCAAGTAGTGACGCACTTCTGCTTCGGAGGGCGCAGAATTTCTTTTAGCGAGAGCAACGGCACTCATAATCATTCCAGGAGTACAGAAGCCACATTGCAGGCCGTGGTTGTCTCGAAAGGCCTCTTGCATTGGATGTAGATCGTCGCCATTCGCGAGGCCTTCGATCGTGGTTATTTCAGAATTGTTCGCTTGAACAGCGAGCATTGTACATGCTTTTACTGCCTCACCATTCACATGGATAACACAAGCGCCGCATTGACTGGTGTCACATCCAACATGTGTTCCTGTGAGACGTTGGTCTTCACGAATAAAGTCGACGAGCAGTGTGCGCTCCTCGACCTCACCTGCAACTTGCTTGCCATTAATTGTCATTGATACGCTTGGCATCGCACTCTCCGCAATGAACGCCCCAGCAACTCTTGCTGATATTCGTTATGTGAAAATAATCTTACTCTTGAAGCCTACGGTCAACTTCAAAACATTCTTTTTAAAAGAAAGCGTAAAGCAAAACCCCTAGGATAATCGCTAAGCCTAACAGCCATATAGGCAGAGAAATACCTTTTTCAGGAGAGGTTTTTCCCGGCTCCGAGCTATTTGATACGTTACCTTCGGTAGTAGATGTTTGGTCTGAAGTTGATGTTTTTTGTATCACTGTTTCATTATCAACGTCAGTCTCTGCGGCCGAGCTCTGTTCTGCCGCAAGTTTGGCAAATTTTTCAAAAAATTCGTCGGCAAGTTTGCGGGCGGCTCCGTCAATCAACCGAGAACCGATCTGTGCTAGCTTGCCACCCACGCTAGCATCCACACTATATTTCAAAACAGTTCCGCCAGCGCCATCATCTTCGAGGTTTACAGTTGCGCCGCCTTTAGCAAAACCAGCCGCTCCGCCCGAACCTTCTCCATGAATGCGATAACCGTTTGGGGGATCAATATCTGACAAGTGGACTTTTCCTGAAAACCTAGCGCTGACAGGCCCTACTTTCGCTTTAACCTTTGCGGTAAAGCTATCATCACCTTCCTGGTTTAACTCTTCACAACCAGGAATTGACTCACGCAGAACTGAGGGGTTGTTCAATGCGTCCCAGACTACCTGCTTTGGTGCGGGAATTTGGGCTTCGCCTTGCATTTCCATAATAAAATTGCCTTTAGAGATTAGCGGTATCGCGCAGCGCTGCTCGCGAATTTTCAACATTACTCACCAAGATATGAGTCCACATACGATGATTCAATCTCCATTGATACTTCTTTCACCCATCTTTTAATGCCAAGAGAGCTTGGCGTTCCGCACGAGCTTATGCATACTCTGTCCAAGAAAAGTTTTGGCGCTCAGAGATAGCCAACCGATTAAACCGCAGGGGATGAGGATGAAATTTCGGATCTTTAGTGCTCTTCTTGCTTTGATAACTTTCTCAGTAGCATCGCCTGTCCTTGCTGCAGGGGCAGGAGCGCCGCATTTAGATGGTGGAGAGTTGGGGCTTCTATGGATCGTGCCCTTTGCGGGAATACTTCTTTCTATCGCAATTTTTCCCCTTGTGGCGCCAGATTTCTGGCACCACCATTTTGGGAAAATTTCAGCATTTTGGGCGGCCGCTTTTTTGGTCCCATTTACCGTTGTTTTTGGTGCATCCATCGCGGTTTATGAAGTGATCCATGTCCTTCTCTTAGAGTACATCCCTTTTATCATTTTATTGTTATCACTCTTTACCGTAGCTGGAGGCGTGCGGGTTCGGGGACGTCTGGTTGGCACGCCAATCCTGAACACTGGATTTCTTCTTTTGGGAACAGTACTGGCAAGTTGGATGGGCACGACGGGCGCGGCCATGTTGTTAATCCGACCTTTGATGCGTGCGAATGAGAAGCGTAAATATCGCGTTCACACGATTGTATTTTTTATTTTCTTGGTTGCGAATATCGGGGGATCACTGACTCCGTTAGGCGATCCGCCATTGTTTTTAGGATTCCTCAAAGGAGTTGAGTTCTTCTGGCCTACAACACACATGTTCATGCCAATGCTAATGGTGTCTCTTATCCTATTGGCCCTCTACTTCGCGATAGACTCCGCGCTCGTTAAGAAAGAAGGTGGGGTGCCGGAACCAGACCCTAATGAAGCTCATGAGGCCATTGGTATTGATGGGAAAGTAAATTTTTTATTCCTTGCAGGGATCGTCGCAGCTGTTCTGATGAGTGGTATTTGGAAGCCACACCTTGAATTTGTTATTTATCACGTACACTGGGAACTGCAGAACATAGCCCGTGATATCCTTTTACTGCTGATTGCATACTTGTCCTGGAAAATCACCCCTATGCAAAACAGGACGGCAAACGGATTTACTTGGTTCCCAATCATGGAAGTAGGGAAATTATTTATTGGTATTTTCCTTACTATTGTTCCAGCTATTGCCATCCTTAAAGCTGGAAGTTCCGGTGCACTTAGTGGTCTGGTCTCGATGGTCTCTACGCCAGAAGGCGAACCAATTAATCAAACCTATTTCTGGTTAACAGGGATTTTGTCCAGTTTTCTTGATAATGCGCCTACTTATTTGGTATTTTTCAATACCGCAGGCGGCGATCCACAAGCATTGATGGGACCAATGGCCCAAACACTACTTGCTATTTCTGCGGGTGCCGTATTCATGGGTGCTAATACTTACATTGGTAACGCTCCAAACTTTATGGTCCGTGCGATTGCTGAAGAAGGTGGTATCCGCATGCCTAGCTTCTTTGGCTACATGGCGTGGTCTGGGCTGATTTTGGTTCCTATCTTCGTGCTAGTGACCTTCGTGTTCTTCTGATCTTGAAAAACTGATTTTTGCTTGCGGGTTTTCAGACCGGGGATCTTTGACTGTTTCGCGCAGAGCGAAGAAAATTGGATGCTTTAAAAGATTGCAAGATCTTTCAGGAACTGCTTCTATTTCGGCTCTGTTTTGGGAGTGAAACCGAAAATGGCCGCTTATCTGATTGTTGAAGCAGAGGTAGAAGAAGAAAGCCGTGAGGCCTTTGACCTTTGGTATGAAAAAGAGCACTTGCCCGACGCTATCAAAGCATTTGGAGCAGAGGGAGCTGAGCGCGGCTGGAGTGATGTCACCCCAGGTATCCATATCGCTCTTTACAAATTTCCAAATCTAGAGCGAGCTCGTGCTATTGCCTCCTCTGAGGCGATTAAAACGCTGATAGCGGAATTTGATCGTCTATGGGACGGCAAAGTAACCCGCACCCGCGAAGTCATAGAAATTAAACAAAAACTTTAAGGAGAGAGGCCATGAACCCTCCTGCACAACCAGCTCTTAGGGCTGTAGACTCAAAATATTCCGAAGCCGAATGGAAGGCACGTGTTGATCTTGCAGCTTTGTACCGTCTCTTTGTCAAATATGGATGGACAGATCTGATCTACACTCATATCTCTGCCCGAGTTCCGGGTGAAGATAACGCGTACTTGATCAACCCTTATGGCCTGTTTTTTGATGAAATAACGGCGTCCTCCCTGATAAAGGCGGACTGGGATGGTAACGTGATTGATCCTCCTGGAGGTGAATATAATGAGGCGGGCCATCTAATCCATACCGCTGTTTTAAAAGCGCGCCCCGAAGTGAATTTCGTCCTACACACCCATTCACGTGCGGGAACGGCTGTCTCGGCGATGGAATGTGGTTTGCTCCCATTATCTCAACACTCAAATCTTATCCTTGATCAGGTGGCCTATCACGATTATGCGCAGGTCACGTCTGATGAAGATGAGTGTGATCGCTTACAGCGAGATATTGGCGACAAGTACCTTATGGTGCTCAGAAACCACGGATTGCTTGCATGTGGGCGTTCCGCAGCAGAAGCATTTCACTTTCTTTATTACATGGAAATGAGCTGTAAGATCCAAGTAGACGTATTAGCTTCTGGAAAAGACTATATCGTTCCTGATGATGATGCGCTCGCTAGTTTAGCTAAATATGGCGCTATTGGTTCAGAGCCTAAAGGCGAACGGGCCTGGCCAGGGCTTCTACGTGGGTTGGACCGTCAGGATCCTAGCTATCGCACCTAACAGCGATAACAGTCGGAGTTTGATCCTTGGTAAATTCGGCTAGGGGGCCTGCCAACGCTCCAGGTCGTGCCCGGATACGTTCGCGAGTAGCTGAGGCAACCCCACAATTGATTGGTGAGGTTGCTCGCCTCGGCTTGGGCGATGCGGACGCTATACCACTATGGTACGGGGAAGGGGACATTCCAACTCCGCACTTTATCTGCGATGCCGCTCATCAGGCTATGGTTGCTGGAGAGACTTTCTACAGTCATAAGCGGGGTCTTCCTGAGCTTAGGAGCGCACTTTCGGAATATATGACCAATCTCTATGACCGAGACGTCGGCCCAGAACGAGTGACCGTAACCGCTTCGGGGATGCACGGAATTTTGACTGCAATGCAGGCAATTCTGCAAGCTGGGGATAATTGTGTGATTGTTGGACCAGTTTGGCCTAATGCTCAGGCGGCGGCAGAGGTGGCCGGAGCTGAGGTTAGATTGGTTGCCCTCCAGGCCGAAAATGGTGTTTGGAATCTTGACCTTGATGCCCTCTTTGCTTCTTGCGACCAAAACACTCGAATGATTTTCATCAATTCACCGGGGAATCCAACCGGCTGGATGATGGAAAGGGAACAGCAACAGGAAATTTTGGAATTTTCACGCAAGCATGGCATCTGGATTATGTCAGATGAGGTCTACACTCGGTTAGTGTATGAAAGACAAGTAGCACCTTCATTCCTTGATATAGCAGAGCCAGAGGATGCTGTTATTGTCGTTAACAGCTTCTCAAAAAGCTGGGCTATGACGGGCTGGCGAGTGGGCTGGCTTACGCATCCAGCTTGGTTAAATCATGCTTTTAATGAGTTGATTGAGTACAGCGTCAGTTCTGTTCCCCCCTTTTTGCAAAAGGCGGCTTTGGTTGCCGTGACAGAAGGCGAACACCTTGTTCAAGAAATCCGTGAGAGATGTCGCCAAGGAAGAGACATTGTGATGTCAGCTTTACTTGAGCATCCAAAAGTTGCGGTTTCAAAACCTCAAGCGGCTTTCTATGCATTCTTTCAAGTGCAGGGGATGAACGATAGCTTGGACTGGGCTAAGCAGTTGTTCCAAGAAACAAAAGTCGGAGTTGCTCCTGGCAGAGCATTTGGCCCGGAAGGTGAAGGCTGGATACGTCTCTGTTTTGCATCGTCAAAAGAAAATCTGAATAAGGCTATGCAAAGATTAACGGTGTTCCTTGATCGTAATTAGCGCCCATCAAACGTTACGCTTTTGATCAACGCGAACACCTGATTACCTGGTCGCAAATCAAGTTCATTCAGCGAAGCAAGCGTAATTCGTGCACGCAGGCTTTGTCCCCCAAGATCAAGTGACACATTGGCTGATCCAGTTGCTTGGTCAATCTCACAAATAACCACGGTCGCAGGCAATATATTGCGAATACTGATGGCTTTTGGTGCCTCCAATGCAATGGCCACATCACGTGCTCTGACCCGAATTCTAACCTTGTGTGCAATAGGGAGATCAATAATAGGTGATGCCAGCTGGCCATTTGCCATACTGATTTGTGTCATTCTGTTCGCTTTATCATGGCTAGTAATATGGCCAGTCAAAAGAACACTCTCTTCGAATAATGATACTCCCGCATCAAGGCCAAGGCGCTCGACCATTTCGTTCGCCGGCCCTATTCCCACGACCCGGCCTTTGGATATTTGGAGAATAAGGTCTGATAAACGTGCCACCTCACCAATATCGTGACTTACATAAATTATAGGGACGTTTGATGCTGTAGTGAGATTGTCAAGGTATGGGAGGATTTCCTCTTTTGCCAACTGATCAAGACCGGCCAGCGGCTCATCTAAAAGAAGTAAGCGGGGGCGTGATAATAAGGCTCGCGCGATGCCAACGCGCTGTCGTTCACCTCCAGAGAGGTTGGTTGGCATGCGTCTCAATAAATGCGTGAGACCCAATAATTCAACAATCACCGATCTATCTATTGGTGTGCCTGCACCCTGGCGTCTTGCAGACCGTTTTTCCGCAAAATCCAGATTTTTGTTCACCGATAAATGGGGAAATAATTCGGCTTGCTGAAATGCAAAACCAATGGGTCTTAGATGGGGCGGAGTGAAATGGTTAGGTGTCTGCCATGCTAAATTCCCAACACTTAGCGAGCCTGGAAGTTTTGTAAGACCAGCAAGGCAACGGAGGATGGTTGTTTTTCCTGATCCTGACGGCCCAAAAAGTGCAGTCACACCAGATAGAGGAATTTCAAAGTTTGCGTCGACTGAAAAGCCGCCTACCTTTCCTTTAAATTGTGCAATGATCCTATCAGTGTTCATGCTTAGGATGTCCGCTGAGTTTTGCTGAGCATAAGAGCGGTGAGAACTACCAGAAAGGAAAATGCAATCATGCCTGCGGCGAGGATATGAGCTTTGCCCCATTCCAATGCTTCGACGAAGTCGTACAACGCCACTGAGGCAACGCGAGTTTCTCCAGGAATATCGCCGCCTATCATCAGAATAACGCCGAATTCTCCTATGGTATGGGCGAAAGCCAGGATAGCGCCAGTGAGAATTCCTCGCTGCGCCAGTGGTAAGGCTAAGCGAAAAAAGATGTCCGTTGGGGTGGCGCCAAGGGTCCGAGCTGCTTCCAATGTTGGCTCGCGAATTGCCTCAAATGCGTTGCGAATGGGCTGCACGACAAACGGCAGCGAATAGACCATCGAGCCAATTACAAGGCCGGTGAATGAAAAGGCGAGGCTGCGCCCACCCCAAAGATTTGCAAGCCATCCGCCGGGTCCATCTGGACCTAAAGCCAAAAGCAAATAAAAACCAAGAGCTGTGGGTGGCAGTACCAATGGCATCGCGATCAACGCGGCAAGAGGTTCTTTCCAACCAGATTTGCAGCGCGCTAAGAACCATGCAATTGGGGATCCTATCAATAACAGTAGCACTGTAGTTACAGAAGCTAGCTTTAAGGTGAGCGAAATTACTGGCCAGAGTTCAGTTAAATATTCCATGTATTTAGCCCTGGAGCGTCACTTCGAGCTTGCAGATGTTTCAGCGATTGCCAATGGATCAATTATGCGAGCTGGCTCTATGACCTGAAATCCTCTTGACCTTACTTCAAGAATTTCTAAAGGGCGCAAAGCCATACCACCATTGGACATACGTACCGAACCATGAGCGCCTCTTATGGAACCGATTTTTCTGAGTTCAATTGATTTTAGGGGGCGCGACCCTTCGCGGCTAGCTTCAAGTGCTAGCTTCATGGCGTCATATGCTATTCCAACGAGTTCTGTAGGAGGAGTTCCAAAAATAGATTTGTAACGATTGTTGAAAATATCATCTGATGGCTGCGCTGCAAATTTTCCCCCATGCAATTCTCGTGCACGCTTGGGGTCCATTTCTTTCCAGCGGGATAAGCCAACCAATTGAACGCCCGCCGCTTTTGCATCGTAAAGCTGAAACATTGGAGCTACGGTAGAGAGCTCTGCACCGCTGACCGTTAATAGAAATGTATCGATCGGACTTTGGCCGAGGCCACCAGCAGCAGTGTAGCGATTGATAACAGAGTTAATTGCCGAAATTTTAGGAATGCCGGTAGTTGTCATCCGTCTGTAAGACTGAGCTAAGCTCTCCAGCAATTCTTTCTCCCGACCAGAATACTGAGATGCCATGGAATTTAAAATACCGTCGGGAGTGTTTGCCTCAATGAGTTGGGATTTGAGCTGGATGGCGTTAATTTTTCGGTTGCTCTGCCGAAATTCATTTCTCGTTAGATCCCGAACCCTTCGGGCAACCGAAGTATAATCCTCGTCCTCATCATAGACAGCAAGCTGCACCCTGAGCTGATCGGAGAAATTGGCTTCTCTTTGCGCTTGTTTTACGCTTGCTGCAGAAAAGGGGCCTTGGCGACCAAAAATGGCAACGGTTTTTGCTCCTGAACGAGCAGCATGCCTCAAAATTCGTGATGTTTCTAGCTCAACGGCTTGGCCCATTAAAAAGATATTAGAGCTGATAATCCGGCTGTCTTTTGAAAAAGATAGAGCCATCAATCCTGAATTTGTAAGGATGGGAGATATAGCCGTAGCGTCATGGCCAAAAAGTGGACCAACGATAATATCTGTTTTAGACGCAGAAGCTTCGGTGGCTGCCTTTAGAATGTCACTTGCAGTGTCAAAAGAAACCAATTCCGCCACCACATCAGGTGTGTCTAGTAATGCCATGGCGGCGCCGTTAGTGATTTCCTTACCAGCAATTTCGTTTGCTCCAGAAAATGGAGCGAGTAACGCAATTTTGACTGGACGAGAGCGGACTAATGGCAATGGTTTGATATTCGCACTTGGTGCTTGGGCTGATTTTTCTGGTGCTGCGAATATCTCTTTTGAAGATGATTTATTAGTCGTTTGGTTAGGTGTGAGAGGACCTGTTTGATTAGTCTGGCAAGCAGCCAGAGAAAAAATAATCAAGGCCGCGGAAACCGTGCGGAAGGTACTTCCCCAATGAAAAACCATGTTTTTCAACAAATAGCTTCTCCAAACATGCGCGAACGATTGATTTACTCTCTACTAGACAAGCATAAAACTTCGGCGCAATCGTAATAGCAAGAACTAGGCGAAATTAAGGACGCAAAGGCAAATGACCAAAATAGCAATAATGGATGATTATCAGGGAGTGGCTCTATCTGCTGCGGATTGGAGCGGCCTAGATGTAACAGTTTTTCGGGATCATCAAGCAGACCAAAGTCGAGTAATTGAGCGTCTGAAGCCCTTTGAAGTTGTTTGTTTGATGAGAGAGAGGACTGCTTTCCCTAAGTCGGTGATAGAAGCATTGCCAAATCTGAAATTAATTGTCACCACAGGTATGAGGAATGCTTCCATCGATATGGATGCAGCCCGAGAACGAAATGTCGTGGTAACAGGCACAAGAGGTAGCTCTACCCCCACACCAGAGCTTGCTATGGGGTTGATCCTTTCACTTGCGCGCTCCATTCCCCAAGAGGGACGGAGGATGCGCCGAGGCGAGTGGCAGACGACGATTGGTAAAAGCCTAAATGGTGCAACGCTCGGGCTTCTTGGCCTCGGAAAGCTTGGCCAACAACTCGCAGTATATGCACGCGCATTTAATATGAATTTGATTGCCTGGAGCCAAAATTTAACTGAGGAGACATGCAAGGATCATGGAGCAAAGTTGGTAGATAAGGATACTTTGTTCAGAGAGTCAGACTTTATTTCGGTTCATTTGGTGTTAAGCGATAGAACAAGAGGTCTAGTTGGAGGTGACGACCTTGCAAAAATGAAGGCAACGGCGTGTATCGTAAATACTTCTCGTGGTCCGATAATCGACGAAGAGGCCTTACTTTCTGCTCTCCAGGCTAGATCTATTGGTGGGGCAGGGTTGGATGTCTATGGAGTTGAACCTTTACCAGCAGACCATCCTATTCGTACTTTAGACAATGCCATTCTAACTCCTCATCTTGGGTATGTGACTGAGGACACGCTTGATATTTTCTATCGGGAATCAGTTGAGTGTGTACGGAGCTGGATCGCTGGTAATCCTGTCAGAGTTATTTCTTAAATTTATCAAACTGGCGGCAATGAATAATTGACTCGCGCGAAACTCAAAGACGGGTTATTGTAAAGACTGCTATCTAAAAAATCGTTTTAGATGCCGTTTAAAGTTTTAAAAGCAATAAATCAGGGAGATTATCAATATGCAGTTTGGCAAAAAAGGCCTGCTTTCTGCAGTTGCCGCCGCCGCACTGACGGTGTTTGGCGCTTCGGCTGCAACGGCCGACGTAAAGCCAATGACAATCCGTATCGCGGCGGACCTGACCGGACCACCTCATCCGGCTGGAATTGCAATGACTTACTTCAAAGAAAGGCTCGAAGCTCTCGTGCCTGGAAGTGAGGTTCGGCTTTATTTTGCTGGAGCGCTTTATCGCATTCCAGAAGCTGTTGAGGCAATGACAGAGGGCAACCTTGAAATGACCTGGGGTCAGTTCGGTAAAACCGCAGCTGTAGATCCCTACATGAACCTTGTCGTTGGGCCTCAACTACTGACTACAGCAGGGGCAATTAATGGTCTTGAGACTACCTCAACATATAAATTCTTAATAGATCGCTTTGATAAAGTTCACGATATCGAAGTTTTTGCTGCTGGACACTTATCCATGTACATGGGAGCAGGGTCTGGAAGCCGCTTGATGAAGCCAGAGGATTTCCAAGGAAAGAAGATTCGTTCCATGGGACCAGCTGAGAATGCTCTGCTTGCTGCTCTTGGTTCAAACCCAACCACTATGGCGTTCGGTGATGTTCCTCCGGCACTCCAGACTGGTGTTATTGATGGTCTTTTGACATCTCTTGGTGGGTTTAACACCACGAAGGATCAAGCGCCATTTTTCACGATCGCCGGCTTGAACGGCATTGTCGGGGATTATTATTGGATTGGAGCGTCGAAGCAGTGGCTCAATCGTCTTGATGAAACGCAGCAAGCTTTTGTCCGTAATATCTTGACATATGATGTTATGCCATTTCAGAAGC
>VMBT01000126.1_pt1 | contig 48932 bp, 52 predicted proteins | sample 4404301 | NCBI WGS metagenome assembly VMBT01 (sample SAMN12238535, study PRJNA552566) | marine metagenome | isolation source: Coastal seawater | place: USA: coastal Georgia, Sapelo Island | collected 2008-08/2009-08 | reverse complement strand
AAGGGGTTTGGTTCTTCAATATTTAGCTAATTTAAAAAAAATGCTTATAATAAGTAATGCGTTTGATATCAACACTCATTATTACTTTGATCCTAGCCTCATGTGCTTCGACTAACCAAAACATACAACGTCCTGCGCCACATAATGACTTTACTGGTAAATTTGTTGAAAAACATTTCGCTGGGGAAGATGCAAATGACTACATGATGCGGGCATGTAAGGTCTATGGCGGACTAAATCAAGATAGTGTTCAAAAAAAGGACAGTGATCTGCTACTTCAAGATATATTTGAATTTAAATGTAATTTTGCTAATAAATTATCTGAGGAGTTAGAAATTGATGGGAAATCATCCAAACGCCTGAACGGTACCATAGCCAAACAAAAATGCGAAAGACTTGGTTTTAAAGTGGGTTCTAAAGATTTTGCAAACTGCCTTCAGGAGCTTACACAATGAAAAAGTTTTTTTTACTATTGGTCCTTGCAAACTATTCTTTTGCTGATGAGTTAACTTATATCTGTGAAGGATTGAGTCATTTTGAACTTGTTGGTGCCAGTGGTGCAAAAGAGGAACAGCAGTCAAGGGAATACAAATTTGAAGATTTAACCTTGATTGACCTCAATAACATTGAATGCGAAAAGTCTAAAACTACTATGACATGCAAATCAAATCTTTTAAATATCAGATCACTCAATTTAGATTTAAAAACATTAAAAATTACTGATTCGATATCGGGTAATAAAGGTTTTGGACATTATATTGAAAATTTTGAGGGCCAATGTCAGATCAAATAAATATTAAAGAGCTATCGCCTAATGCCTTTGATGTAACAATATATTCAAATACAGAAACAAATCACCAAGTTACAATTTCAGATAACTTCATCACTGAATATCAAATAAAAAATCTCACAAAAAAAGAAATTATTGAACAATCATTCATATTTCTTTTAGAGAGGGAATCTAATACTTCTATTTTAAGAAAATTCGATATTGAAGTCATAGCAAATTACTTTCCAGAATATAAAAAATTATTCAAATAACAGAAACTTAACAAAATTGATCTAGTCATTTCATATTATAAATTTGGAGTGATTATGTTTAAATATTTTTATATAACAATCCTATCCTACGCAGTATTCTTAAATCCATTATCTGCTGAAGAGATTAAAGATGGCCTCTATCAAGAGTTCTTTGAAAATAAATCTCCGAAATTTGAAATCACTTATAAAAATGGAAAGAAAAACGGGAAAGAAAAATTTTGGTATGAGAATGGTCAAATTAAAATGGAAAGTGACTTTAAAGATGGTAAGGAACATGGTTACTGGAAGCAGTGGTATGAGAACGGACAGATAAAGCTTAAAGTTGAATATAAAGATGGAAAAGAAAATGGCCTATGGGAACAATGGTTTGACAATGGTCAACAAAAATCAAAAAGTTCGTGGGTGAATGGTACCAAAGATGGACATGAATGGATTTGGAATAAAGAGGGTCAATTGATTTCCAAAGAGTTATATCAAAATGGAAAAATAGTTAAATGACTTGAAATTTTCTTTAATAGCTCCCATATATAAATTATGGTCGTTATGCCTAATGGGTAACACCATGATTTTTTATTTTGCTTAATTAAAGGAGATAAATATGAAAATTTCATTTGGCAACTTATATCCAAGTACGCTTGGTTTTGAAACTGTTTTAAGAGATATTGAAGCACTTATGGAAAACTCAATTGAGTCCGTCCATGAAAAATTTCCCCCACACAACATTATCAAACATAATGAAACCTCGTATTCAGTTGAATTAGCTGTTGCTGGTTTTAATCAATCTGATATTGATGTTACGGTTAAAGATGGACTGCTTATTATCAAAGGTGATAAGTCGAAAGATGATACAAATATACAATACCTTCATAAGGGAATTTCTAATCGATCATTTACAAAAACAATTCGATTAGCAGATACCATTGAAGTTAAAGGGGCAGATCTAGAATCTGGTGTCCTTAAAATCGCGCTTGAAAATATTATTCCAGAATCAAAAAAACCAAAAAAAATTGAGATTAATGGAATAAAGAATCTTGCATCACAACAGTTAAATTCTTTAACTGCTTAAGCATATTTTTAAAAAGGAGTAATGCACATTTACTCCTTTTTTTTAAACCCATCAATTATTAAACAGCCATCGGGGTCCATGCATGGCCAGTCAGACTGAGGGCCGCAACTATTCCCTGTTATTTTTTTCTGGACCGGTTCATAAAATTGAACCTGATCATTTTTGTCATTAGAGCTTATATTTTTATTTTTTTCACTTATTTTTTCAGTAGAAAAAATAAATTGGGGATTAAGGAATAAACTAATTATTAATCCGAACCGGAGAGGTCTGTTATTGAATATACCCCGGTAGGACGATCTTTTTCTGTTTTCCATGATCTTCTTTTGACAATTCGGCACCGATCTCGATTAATATCAGAAGCACCAAATTTTAGTTTAGCATTTGGAATAACACGATATATATGCCTTTCTAAACCATCAATTGTTTCAGGGGCATCATCATGAGCACAAAATATTAATACTCGCTGTTGCCTGCTGTCCTCTTGTCGAATGATGACTAAATCATCACGCTTTAATTCTTTAAAATATTTTTTTAATCTATCTAATTCTTCTTTAGTAATGGGTTCAGTTTTTAATAAACTCACTCTTTTTGTTAAAGAAATTGCATTTGCATTGAGTTTATCTTTACTCAAAATCTGTGGGATAAAACGAACGATCCACTTATCTGATAGTTTTGATTTTTTCAGGTTAGCAACAATTTCATCGACAGGGTATTTTGATAGGATTGGTGGTCTCATATATTTAAGATTATATTAAAAAATAAACCGATATAGTAAACAATTGATAAAGATATGATTGAAGCAATAATTATAAAATATATCTTGCGAACAAACTCCGCTTTAAGATTATTACCATTGATGATGCGATATAGATAAAACCCAACAAGGTAGGAAGGCAATAAAGCAATTATCCATAACCACTTTTGCTCTTTAAAACCTAACCAAAAGCATATGCCAAGTGAAATAAGTACAACAATTCCACCCAATCTGGACCAAAAATTATGTTTCATGACGTTATAATAATGGATATGCAAAAAGATACAAAATTTACACGTTTTGATGCCATCATTTTAGGCTCAACATTCCTTACAGCTGTGATCACCTTTCTTATCTATATCGGTTTTAGTTTGTATAAGTATATTAAAGGAGGGGTATGGGTGAAGTCGTTATCGGCATGTGAGGTATTCAATTTATTTTGTTCAAATAACTTTATTATTAAATCAATAGGTAACCTAGAAGCTATTCTTTTTGTATCACTTGTCTTTGGATTATATTTCCTTATTCATTTCTACCTGGTTAAAAAGTGAAATATCTTTTATTTCTATCTCTGATGATGTGTCATCATTCATTTGCGTTAGAGTGTATTGGTCAGGTTTCTCAACGATACGAAATTAATGATCAAATTCATGACCAACAAGATCTTTCAAATATCTTATTAAATATTTCATTCGATAGAAATTACAAAACGATTAATTTTGATATTGAAAATAAACTAAGAATCAATAATGAGATGAATTATCCATGTGAACCACAATCATCAAGAACAGTGTGTTCAAAAAAGGCTACTTTTTTATCAGAAATGGGAGAACGTGACCCTAATACGGGAACACAGCATGAATCAACAGCCCATACAGATTACTTTATGGAAATTATTTATGATAATGAAAGCAGAGACCTGATTTTTGATCACCAAATAAAATCAACAGTGAGTAAACCAAAAAAAATTCAATCTAGCGAAATTGCATCAGGAAATTTTAAATGCAAATAGATTTTTTTTGGATAGAGATAGTAATATTTATCATCCTTATTCTATTGCTGATTATTATTATTTATTTAGCCAACCGTTAACTAATAAGCAATTTCCTGAAAAGCATAATCATAAATCTTTCCTGAATGCTTAAGACTTAATTCATCAATCACCTTTTTTAGCATTGCTGCAGACTGAGATGGAGCAAATATTTCATGCTTAACAAATCCTGAATAGGGTTTAGATAATTTACTATCAACTGTGCCAGGATGCATACCGCAAACTATTATATTTTTATATCTTCTTCTTAACTCAATTGATAAATTTTTAATCATCATATTTAGCGCAGCTTTACTCATTCTGTAAGCATACCAACCACCCAATTCATTTTCAGAAATACTCCCTACACGAGCTGATAAAAAAACTATTTTTGTATGGTCAGTGAGATTATTAGTCAGCTGTCTAAGCAATATAAGCGGTGCAATACAATTAATATGGTACGAAAATTGAAAAGCATTTTTATCAATATCCTTTAAGCTTTTTTCAGGTTTATAGTGCTCGTTATGCAAATGTCCTGTAGCAAAAATAATTAGATCAAACTTAATTTCTCCATTTAAATTTATCTCATCCTGTTGATCATAATCATAGGTAATTTGGTTAATGTGTGGGTCTAAATTTTGTTTTTTTCTAGACGCAATAGTAAGCTGGACATCATTTCCATCATATTCATTGATCAAGGCTGACCCTATAGCACCAGAACCACCTATTATTAGTATTTGTTTCATTTATTGAATCTTTCTTATATTTATTTATCTATAGCACATGATATTTTTTATAAAAACAACTATCGCTGTTGCCATCATTTTGATTGCATCTGAGCTCAGTAAAAAAAGCACTACCCTTGCTGCCATGCTTTTAGCTATGCCCATCGTCTTATTTGTTTCTTTTGCACTGATTTATCAACAAAATAAAGACAATTTACACATTGCAAAATTAACGCACGAGACTGTACTTTATATCCTGCCGGTGTTGCCCTTTTTATATCTTTTATCAGTATTGCTGAAGTTAGGTATAAATTTTTATCTGTCCTTGTTTTTAGTGACGATTGGTATATGTTTAGTCACATACACCCTCAACTATTTTTTAACGAACATGAACTAACTTGATAATGTTATCCAACTGCATATGGGCAACAGTTAATGCAAATAATGATGGAAATAATAATTCGATAAACGAAACCTGAATTAATTCATTACATATCAGCCATACAATCAAAACAGGGACTGTAAAAATTATCATCCAAATCGTATCTTTTTTTAGCTGAAATTGATGATTCATTAATGCTCTCATTCCATGATAAAAACAAAAATAATAACCAAACCAAAATAGTGGATCTAAAAAGTAACCGGATATCAGCATCACAAATAATACTGACGTCTCACTCCACAGCATCTTTTTAAACGCAATTCTCAACCACCCTATAAGACAAACAATAAATAATATTTGTATACAATTAATGACTATTTTATTCATTTGATATTCAGCTAAATTAACAAAAATTAAATTGACAGTTTCGGCATGGAAAAATATTGGGATCATTGTGACTAGGAAACCCCATGTTATTTTCTGTAATTTATTTAATGAATAATTTTTAAGATCACTATCACCGAAGTGATATATAGACATCAAAAATAAAATAAATAATCCTATAGTTGGAAAGGCTAACCAAATTGAAATTGAAACTAAAACAATGAGAAGATAAATTAAGTATATTTTGAATCGAGAATTTTTTTTAATACTTAGTTCCCAAACTATTTTTCCATCGAGCGCACCATGTCCCAAACCAATAGTTGTTATCGCAATAAAAACTATCAGAATTAAAGGGTGGATACCTAAAGAATAAACTTCATCAAGACTTTGGTAAGGATAAAAGCTAATCAAGAGTATCCCTAAGATTGAAAAAAGGAGATGATGAATATTTATTTTATTTAATAAGTGCATTTATCATTATTTTCTTAGGGGTATTCATTAATATTTTGACGATGTCATATAATTTTGGAATATCTGCTAAAAACCTTATCACTGATGCAATATCATTTGAATTAAATAATTTTACAAATATAGAGCTAGCAAGACCTGGATAATAATAACAAGCTTTCAAAAATATTTTATCTAAAAAACTAATAAGTTTTTTTTCTTTAAAAACTAGGTCTTTGAGATTTGTATTTCTATTAATTATTGACCACTGTGCTGCTCTTAAAAGCATATACCCAGAAGATGGTCGTGCAAAGCCACCATCAAGACCTATATTAATGATACGAGCAGTTCTATGAAATTTATGATCTACCGACATTGGGATGACGCCTTTTTCTTTTTTAATAATTTTTGCAAAATTAAATGTTGCTAATGATTTCTTATGAATCTTCTCAAGGTCCTCAAAATGTACCTTTTTTCCAAATGCAGTGGTTTCAATTAGTATTGATTTCTGATCAAAGGGTAAATTATAGTTAAACAAAACTTCATTATTTGATTGTAAAAAATGCATTAATTGGCATGTGTCGTGTTTGTGGTTATCTTTTATTTGAATTTTAGTACCAACAAAATATTGAAATAACATTTTATTATTTTTCAGTGTTTGCTTAGCTAAAGAAGTACTAGAAATTAAATACTGACTTTTAAACGTATGTTTTTTAGTCTTGACGTTGACTTCGTTATACATTTCTTTAACTGAAATAACCTGATCATAAATAATTTCAACCTTATCTTTTAAACTATTAAAAATAGTTTCAATTACATGCTTATAGTCATAAGTGTTATAGCTGTAAGGTGAAATATTTTTGTTAATCGTTATTTCTTCATTCCTGATTGATATTTTTTTATATGCTTTATCTGCATGAATACCATATTCTTTTTTTAGATCAAGCAATCCTGGCCCCTGCCAACTACTAATATATCTGCTTTCAATTTTTTTACTTTTTTCAATTATTAATACTTTTAAATCAGAATGCGTGTCTAAATACTGTTTTAAAAATAATAAGCCTGATAACCCACGTCCAATAACGATTAAGTCATACATTTTAATTGTTGGTACTCGGTGAATTCTTAATTGGAAGATGAAGCATATTATTATGAATAGGCTGATAATTTTTATTTTTTTTACTCTTGAGTAAAAATTTTAATGTATGAAATAACTTTTCGGCACCATTCAAATACACCCTCCCATTCGTGAAGGGTTGTTCCTTTTTAATTATTTTTTTACCGATGCCCTGATATAAATTTGAAGCTAATCCGAATGCCATTGAAACTTCTTTTGGTAAAAATTTTATAGCATAATTTGCACTATTAAAATATTTGTCAGCAATATTTAAAATTCTTAATTTCTCTTGCTCTACCTTTGTAATAAGTTCAGGTTTTGTTAAAACATCACTGGGCGATACCGCTCCAATTAAATTTTCAGGAATATATACCCTTCCCCTGAGTGCATCCTCTTGAATATCACGAACGATGTTAACAAGCTGCATTGCTATTCCTAAGTCAATTGCAAAAAATTTAAGATTTTCATCTTTTATATTAACTGCATCACATACCATCAGTCCAACAACACCTGCGACGCGGTAACAATACCTCAATAGTTCATTGATTGATTTCGGTTGTTCAAAATTTATATCACTCTCTTGTCCCAAAATAAATTCTTCAAAGTATTTAATTTGAGGAAATTGATCATCATCTAATCTTTTTAAAGATTCAAACTTATTCTGTAAATTTTCTTTAGTAAGATCTTTTTTTAATAAGCCTATCTCTTTTATCGCAGCTTCTTTACTTTGCTCATCTACAATGTCATCTAATTTTCTACACATCTCATAGATTGAATAAATGGGATCAATATAGTCTTTACCAAGAAATTTTGAAGCCCAGTAAAATGATTTACCATTCTGTTTAATTATTTGTCTGCTATCGCTCATTTAATATTCTTTCTACAACTTTGGCAGAATTTAATACACCAGGAACACCTGCCCCAGGATGGGTTCCAGCCCCAACATAGAATAAATTTTTATAATAATCATCTTTATTGTGAGTTCTAAACCATGCTGATTGGGTGAGGATTGGAGCAATTGAAAACCCCGATCCATGTGGTGTCATATAAGACTCCTTAAAGTCATTAGGTGTCATTACGAATAGATCATCAATATATTTTTCTAAATCAGGCATAATTGTTTTAGCTAATGCTTTGACCACCTTGTTTGCATATTCATTTTTTATTTCATCCCATGATATATCTGCTTGTAAATTTGGCACTGGAACTAAGGCATAGAAACTATCATGATTTTTAGGAGCAAAGCTTTGATCTGTGGCTGTTGGTCTATGAAGATAGATTGAGAAGTCTTCTGCTAAAACTTTCTTATTAAAAATATCATCTAGTAATTCTTTATAGCGTGGTCCCATCCATATAGTATGATGTGCAATCTCTGGATAAGTTGTTCTTGTTCCAAAGAATAATACAAATAAGCCCATGGAATGTTTTGCAAATTTTTTCAAGAATCTATTCTGGATTGATTTTTTTTCTTCTCCTAAAAAAACAGAATTTACAGTGATTGGGTCAGAGTTAGAAACCACTAAATCAGTATTAATAGACGCTTGGTTCTTAATGTGAACTCTGGATATATTTTTTCCATTCACTTCTAATTTCTCTACCTCATGATTTGTTTTTATGGTGATACCCTGTCTAATCATTAAATTCTTCAGCTCTTCCACAACTTTTGCCATCCCTCCCATGGCAAAATAAATACCCCATTTTTGTTCTAACGCATGAATTAATGCATATATCGATGAAGTTTGAAATGGGTTACCTCCGACCAGTAATGGTTGAATTGAAAATACATTTCTCAAATTTTGATCATTTAGGTAAGTCGAGACAAACTTATAGACAGACTGGTATCCTTTTAATCTTAGAATATCCGGAGCATGTTTGAGCATTGTCGATATTTTATGAAATGGTTTGTCTGCTAGCTCTTGGTAACCTATTTCAAATATTTCTTGTGCTTTTTTTAGCATGCGGTTGTACCCATCCACATCTTTTGGATTGATCCGTTGTATTTGTTCCAGCATTTGTTCTCGATCAGGTACATAATCAAATTCAAATCCGTTTACAAAATAGAATCGATACCAAGGATCTAATGGCTTAAATTCAAGATGATCCTCAAGATTTTCATTGAATAATTCAAACAGTTCGTAAAATAAGTTTGGTGCTGTGATAACCGTTGGTCCTGCATCATGGATATACTTTTCTCTTTTGAATTGCTGTGCCCTTCCTCCAACTTCATCTAGTTTTTCCAATAAAGTCACTTCATGGCCCATCGCTCGCAATCTTAATGCGGCTGCTATTCCTCCAAAACCTGAACCAATGACGGTTGTTTTCATAATGTTTCTTTCAGTTGATTTGCGATACTTATAAATATTGGTTGAAGAATAATGGGAACCTGATGTATATATTTATCAATCTCGTTTAATTTTTTTATGATTCGATCATGCGCATCTGTTAATGACAATTTAATGGAGTGCTTATCATTATTTTTTATGTTGTTTTCTTTCATTAGAATGCTTATAAAATTTAAATGGTTTAACGATATATCAGTTTTTTTACTTTTAATATTTTTATAATCGTTAATCATCTGGTAGGCGAGACCTATGCTATTCATTAATTTATTGAGCCCGTTTAATTCTGATTCAGGCAGTTCTTTGCATCGAAACATTCCATCTAATGGTGTCATCAATAGAGGTCCTGTTTTTTCATAAGCGATTTGTTCATAATCTTTCATACTTATTTTTTTAATGTCCACTCCAACATCAGACACTTGTCCAACGATAATTTTTTTCATGCTCAATGATAATGAATTTAATAAAATAGTTTGATGCCAACCTGTTTCTATTTCCGATAATTTTTGAAATGCTTGAGCAATAATAAAATCACCAAGACATATTGCAGCGGGTACACCATACTTTTTCCATATGGTCGTCAAACCTCTTCTTTTTTCATCTTGATCACATATATCATCATGAATCAAAGACGCTGTATGAATTAACTCACAGGCAACAGACCATTTAATAACTGTATTTTTTGGTAAATTTAATAACTCTCCTGAAGCTAGAGCAAGTTGTGCACGAATGAATTTACCTTTAGAACGATTTTGAAATTTTAGCCATTCATTTAAGATTGTTTTTTTATCTTGTAGAGCTTTTTGAATTTCTTTTTTTACGAGATGCAAATCAGCTGTCGCCTCTGGTGGCATAAAAAATTCATCAAAATGACTGCTGATAATTATATTCATATTAAAAAAAACGCGCCTGCAAAGAGGCGCGTTTCTTATCTCAAGATTTTAAATGTAATATTGATCTATTATGCACCTGCATCAGACTTACGCTGAGCAATCATATAAATCATTACACCAAATAGTGCTTTTGCAACCACGTCAGCAACTGTGTAACCTACTTGAATTGCAGGGTTAACAGCACCTGGGTCTGCTTGTAAACCAATCATTGGGAATACGAATACGATTGGATAGAAGCACCATGACAAAATAGTTAAAGTTCTTGCTTTACTTACAAGACCTTGAACTGCTTTTGGCTGTTTGCTGATTGATGCGCCAAGGCCGCTAACTAGATCCCATACAATGTATACAAATGGAATCATAGCTAGTACCCACCACATCCAACGATCACCGTACATTGATGGATCAGTAATTACTTCACCTGGGTAACCTAAGATGACCATAACTGCAGCAGCTAAAGCTAATTTTGTACCTTTGGAATATGTTTCCTCTTTTGAGAGTCTCATCACTAAGACTAACTCAAGGAGTAGTAAAGGCACAGTTAGTAACCAATCCACATAACGATAAGCGTCATTGAATTGAGCACCTGTTGCTTCAACAGTACCATTAACTAATGTGTAAGCATCATTGAAACTTTCAAACATTCTTAGATAATGATAAAAAGCGATTAAACAAACTAGCCCTGATAGGGATAGCGCAGTTTTGTATGCTGGAGCGACTTGAGAACGCTGAGCAAAAAAGAATACTGTAGCCGCACCAAATGTTGCAATTGCGAATGACAGTGAATTATAGACTAAATTATATCCGCCTACTTCCATAGAGATTCTCCATTTAAATGAATTGGCTTTTTGAGACTATCTTCATCTCACAAAAAACACAAAAACCCATAAACTTAAACGAATACCTCTCCACATGTATTTACTTAAATTTATAGACCTAATTATCAGAATAACCTGATTGCTAATATGGACTTTGTGACACTTTAAAGGTTCAAAAAAAAACCCTTGTTTCCAAGGGTTTTTAAATGGTGGTTTTAAACGCTACTTCTATTTACGAGCTTTCCAAATAGAATAAAGCACCCAGATGGCTACAAGACCCACTATACCTTCGCCACCAAGCGAATTAATATGGCCAGTTACAGTTTCAATGATTCTTGGTTCGCCAAAGAATGGGATAGCTGCGCCACCCATGAGAATTTGTAGAACGATACCAAGAGCTAAAAGACTAATTACAGTCTCTGCAAGGGCAGCTGCCCAATTTCTTACTGTTTTTAAAATATCCATCTATTACTTCTCCTTATGTAGTAATAACTATAGAAATTACGTTTAAACTCTCTTCGCTTTAAACATAATAAAACCTTACTCCTTTTAGGGAAAAATACAATATTTTGTGAAAATATATATGTTGACAACTATATATTGATTATTTATATTAATAAGTTCCCTGTCTAAAAATCAGAGAACTTCAATTTTATCGCTATTCCACTGTGACAGATTTTGCTAGATTCCTTGGCTTATCTACATCAGTCTTTTTAACCAAGGCTACATGATATGCCAACAATTGAACTGGAATGGTATGGACAATAGGTGACAATATTCCAATATGCCGATGGGATCTGATCACAGATACCCCATCTTCAGCATCAAAGGTGCTATCAGCATCAGCAAAAACAAACAATTCACCACCTCTCGCTTTTACTTCTTGCATATTAGATTTTACTTTTTCAAGCAGTTTGTCATTTGGAGCAATAACAACCACAGGTAAGTTTTTATCAACTAACGCTAGTGGGCCATGCTTTAATTCACCAGCAGGGTATGCTTCTGCATGAATATAAGAAATTTCTTTTAACTTTAAAGCACCTTCAAGTGCAATAGGGTAATGAACGCCCCTACCCAAAAACAGTGCATTATCTTTTCTAGCAAATTTTTTAGCCCACGTTTTGATTTGTGGCTCCAGGTTGAGTGCTGTTTGAATATGGCCGGATAATTTTCTTAATTCATTGATAAGTTCTAATTCTTTAGATTTAGAAATTTTTTTATTCTGTCTTCCAAAAAGAACCGCGAGGACAAAAAGACTGACCAATTGGGTAGTAAAAGCCTTTGTTGAGGCAACCCCAATCTCAACACCAGCTCGAGTATAAAGTACATGATCAGACTGCCTTGCAATAGCGCTTTCTTGAACATTACAAATAGCTAAAGATTTACTATTACCATTTTTTTTTGCTTGTTTTAATGCCTCAAGTGTATCTAAAGTTTCACCAGACTGTGAAATCGTAATGACAAGTTGTTTTTTTGGCGTTACAACTTCTCGGTATCGATATTCACTTGCTATTTCAACATTGACAGGAATACCTGCAATATTTTCAAACCAATATTTTGCTGTTAGCCCAGCATAGTAACTCGTTCCTGCGGCTAATATAAGAACAGAATCAAATCTGCTTGCATCAAACTTTTTCCCACCAATTAATTTTGGACTAATAATTCCATCATCAATAATTGATTCAATCGTATCAGCCACTGCAACTGGCTGTTCATATATTTCCTTTTGCATAAAGTGACTATATGGGCCCAGTTCCATTTGATGGTTTTTTAGTGCACTGGTATGAATCTTGCGGTTAATTTTCTTTTTATTTTGATTAAATATCTGGTATCCATTTATGTTTAGTATTCCAAAGTCACCATCTTCTAGAAAAATAACTTTATTTGTAACAGCTAAGAGAGCCGATATGTCGGATGCAATATAATTTTCTCGATCGGATATACCAATAATTAATGGACAGCCATTTCTTGCCACTATTATTTCTTCTGAAATTTTATCCGTAATAGCAATTGCATAAGCTCCTTCTAATTTGGCACACGTTTTTAAGACGGCATCAAATAATGCTACTTTTCCCTTTTTAAAATAATGAATGAGGTGTGCAATAACTTCTGTATCTGTTTCAGAATTAAATTTATACCCTTTATCTTTTAAAAATTTGCACAACTTGGCATGATTTTCGATGATGCCATTGTGAACTACGACGATTTCATCATTTGAGATATGAGGATGTGCATTTTTTTCATTCACACCACCATGAGTTGCCCAGCGGGTATGGCCTATACCAATTGAACCACTTAATTTTTGTTTATTAACTTTCTGTTGAATGGTATCCACTCGACCAACTGAACGAATTCTTTTGATACGGCTATTATTGATTACAGCAATTCCAGCTGAATCGTACCCTCGGTATTCCAATTTTTTTAGGCCATCTACTAATATTGGAACAATATTTTTATTTACAGCAACACCGCCAACAATTCCACACATAATTATTTTTTCTTAGGCCTTATCCAGTTATCGACATTTTTTTGTTCAACTCTTGAAAGTGTTAGTTTATTTTCTGGCGCATCCTCTGTGATTGTAGAACCAGCACCAATCGTTGCGCCTTTTTTAATTACGACCGGAGCGATTAACTGGGTATCTGACCCAATAAAAACATTATCTTCAATAATAGTTTGATGCTTATTGGCTCCATCATAATTACATGTAATTGTACCGGCCCCAATATTTACTTCTTTTCCTATTTTTGTATCGCCAACATATGAAAGGTGATTTATTTTTGAATGATCATCAATGCTAGATTTTTTAATCTCAACAAAGTTACCAATATTTATATTATTTTTTAAAGTGGTTGCAGGTCGGATTCTCGCATAAGGCCCGATATTACAATTGTCGCCTATCAGTGCATCATCAATATGATTAAAGGCATTTAAGTTTGTGTTTTCTCCTATTTGTGATGCTTTAATAATATTATAAGGTCCGACTTTTGAATTTTTCTTTATTAATACATCACCTTCAAAAATACAGCCCACATCAATGGTGACATTTTCCTCGCATGTTAATGTGCCTCTGATATCTATCCGATTTGGGTCAATAATTTTGACGCCTTGATTTATTAACTGCTCAGCTTTTTCTTGCATATACATTCTCTCAAGTAGAATAAGTTCTTCCATTGAATTGATGCCTTGAATACTGGTTTCGGTATCGGCTTTAATGCCAGCAACTTCAACTTTATCCTTATTCGCAAACTCTATGATATCAGTTAAATAATATTCTTTTTGAGCATTATTATTATCCAGCTGTGCTAACCATTTCTTTAAATGATCTGACTGAACACACATTATCCCAGTATTAATTTCATTGATTTTCTTTTGTTCGTGATCGCAGTCTTTTTCCTCAACAATTTTTATTATTTTTTGCTTGTTATCATCTCTGACTATTCTTCCAAAGCCGGTTGGATTGATTTTATCAAAAGTCACTAGGCCTATTCCTGTTTTTTTTGAGGCATCAATAAGTCTTAGTAAAAGTTCATGATTAATTAATGGTACGTCGCCATATAAAATTAAGGTAAATTGACTGGTGATTTCATTAATCGCTTGCATTACAGCATGACCTGTCCCAAGCTGTTCTTTTTGAATAACAAAATCAAGCTGTTGATTCGAGAAATATTTTTTTATTTCATCTGCTTTATAACCTATTATAGGTATGATCTTGTTTGGATCTAATACTTTTGCTGTGTTGATGACCCTTTGTAAAAAAGGTTGTCCAACAAATTCCTGCATTACTTTTGGTTTCGAGGACTTCATACGAGTCCCTTTGCCAGCTGCTAGTATTACAATATCTAAATTCATAATTATGTTGAGTATAAACAAAAAAAGCAGCCAGAAGCTGCTTTTTATTTTTTAAGAATTTTTATTTCTTTTTTCGTAAACGCTGAATAGCTTGTATTTGAGCAACAGCCTCAGCTAGCTCAGCTTGTGCTTTTGCATAATCAATATCACCTTTTTGTTTTGTTAATGCATCTTCAGCTTGTTTCTTAGCTTGATTCGCTTTTGCTTCATCAAGATCTGAGCCTCTAACGGCGGTATCAGACAATACAGTTACTGAACCTGGTTGCACTTCCAAGATGCCGCCAGAAACATACACTAACTCTTCATCATTTTTACCTGATAATTTTATTCGAACAGAACCAGGCTTTAAGGTCGTAATCATTGGTGCATGGTTTGGGTATATACCCACCTCACCCATAGCTGATGGAGCAACTACAAATTCAGCCTCACCTGAAAAGAGAGACTCTTCAGCACTTACAACATCTACTAAAACTTTACTCATAAGTTATAACCTAAAAATTAATTAAAGTTTTTTTGCTTTAGCAACGGCTTCATCGATACTTCCAACCATATAGAATGCCTGTTCAGGAAGATCGTCATATTCACCATCAACAATCGCTTTGAAGCCTGCAATCGTTTCTTTTAATGAAACATACTTACCTGGCGAGCCTGTAAAGACTTCCGCCACATGGAATGGTTGTGATAAGAATCTCTGAATTTTACGTGCTCTATTCACAGCTAATTTATCTTCAGGTGATAATTCATCCATACCAAGAATTGCAATAATATCTCTTAACTCTTTATATTTTTGGAGAGTTGCTTGAACTTTTCGTGCCACTTGATAGTGATCTTCACCAACAATTTGTGGATCTAATTGTCTTGATGTTGAATCGAGTGGATCAACAGCTGGATAAATACCTAATGAAGCAATATCACGAGATAACACAACAGTAGAATCCAAATGCTGGAAGGTTGTTGCTGGAGATGGATCGGTTAAGTCATCTGCAGGAACGTAAACCGCTTGAATCGATGTAATCGAACCTGTTTTTGTAGATGTAATTCTTTCTTGGAGGCGACCCATTTCATCAGCAAGGGTTGGTTGATATCCCACCGCTGATGGCATACGTCCTAGTAGAGCTGAAACTTCAGTACCAGCAAGAGTGTAACGATAAATATTATCAACAAAGAACAGAACGTCACGACCTTCATCACGGAATTTTTCGGCCATTGTTAAACCTGAAAGCGCAACTCTTAAACGGTTGCCTGGAGGTTCATTCATCTGGCCAAATACCATGGCCACTTTAGACTCTTTCATGTCATCTAGCTTAATAACTCCAGCGTCAGACATTTCATGATAGAAGTCGTTACCCTCACGAGTTCTTTCACCAACACCGGCAAAAACTGATAAACCTGAGTGTTGTTTTGCAATGTTGTTAATCAATTCCAACATATTAACTGTTTTACCAACACCAGCACCACCGAATAGACCAACCTTACCACCCTTAGCAAATGGGCAAATCAAGTCAATAACTTTAATTCCTGTTTCTAATAATTCTACAGATGGAGATAACTCACTAAATTCAGGAGCTTTTTGGTGAATAGAACGATGTTCTTTCGTATCAATTTTACCAACCTCATCAATTGGTCTTCCCAACACGTCCATAATACGGCCTAGTGTGCCTTCGCCAACAGGAACTTGAATTGGTGCGCCAGTAGAAGTAAATTGAGTGCCTCTAGCTAAACCATCTGTTGATCCCATCGCAATTGCTCTTACAATGCCATCACCAAGCTGTTGTTGAACTTCAAGCGTTAAACCTTCTTCAGCTGTTTTAGCATTTGCATCTTTGCTGTCAATTTTTAAAGCATCAAAAACTTTTGGCATTGAATCTCTTGGAAATTCAACATCAACAACAGCTCCGATACACTGAACTACTTTTCCGATTTGTTTGGCACTCATTTTTTTTCCTTACTCATCTCAAAAAAATTAAAAATTAAGAAACCGCGGCTGCTCCACCCACAATTTCTGATATCTCTTTAGTAATTGCTGCCTGACGTGCTTTGTTATAAACCAACGTCAATTCATCAATCACATTTACTGCGTTATCTGATGCAGCTTTCATTGCAACCATACGTGCTGATTGCTCTGATGCCATATTTTCCGCTACTGCATGATAGATTATTGATTCGATATATCTCTTTAATAATTCTTCTATCACTGCATCCGCAGTTGGCTCATAAATATAATCCCATGGCCCTTCAGGTGCACCAATTTTTTCACCATTTAATGGGAGTACTTGGTCCATGATTGGCTCTTGTTTCATCGTATTAATGAATTTTGTAAAACATATATAAAGCTGATCAATTTCGCCATTAATATATGAATCCAGCATCACCTTAATACTTCCAATTAAATCATTTAAATGTGGTGTGTCGCCAAGCCCTGTGATATTCGACTTTACATCTGCACCTACACGATTCATGAAACTGAAACCTTTAGTTCCAATAGCTGCAATTTGGACTTTTTTTCCTTCTTTTTCCCAGCTCTTAATTTGATTTAATGATGTTCTTAAGACGTTAGTATTTAATCCGCCACACAATCCTTTGTCTGATGTAACAACAATAAGGCCAACATTCTTAACTTTGTCTCTTGAAACTAAAAAAGGATGTTTAGATTCAGACTGTGCATAAGAAAGATGTGCTGCAACATTCCTGATTTTTTCAGCATAAGGTCTTGCAGCAGCCATACGATCCTGAGCTTTACGCATTTTTGATGCAGCTACCATTTCCATCGCCTTAGTGATCTTTTTGGTATTTTCTACACTCTTGATCTTTGTTCGTATTTCTTTACTACCAGCCATAAATATCCCAAATATTAATATTTGCTAGAAGATTTAAAATCTTCAATTGCTTTAACTAAATCTTTTTCATCTTTTTCAGATAGGTCAAGATTTTTCTCAATACTTTCCATTACCTTTTTATGTTTAGAAGCAATAAATCCATGTAGGTCTGATTCACATGTAAGAATCTTCTCAACAGGTACATCGTCAAAGTAACCATTGTTAGCAGCGTATAAAGTGACTGCCATTTTAGAAACACTTAACGGACTATACTGAGCCTGTTTCATTAATTCGGTAAACATTCTTCCTCGATCTAACTGTTTTCTTGTAGCTTCATCAAGATCAGATGCAAACTGAGCAAATGCAGCAAGTTCTCGGTATTGAGCTAGTGCTAATCGCACACCACCACCAAGCTTTTTAATTACCTTAGTCTGGGCAGCGCCACCAACTCGAGACACAGAGATACCAGCGTTAATAGCTGGTCGAATACCCGCATTAAACAAATCAGATTCTAAGAAGATCTGACCGTCTGTAATAGAAATAACGTTTGTTGGAACGAAAGCTGACACGTCACCAGCCGCAGTTTCAATAACAGGAAGCGCAGTTAATGAACCCGTTTTGCCTTTCACTTTGCCTTTTGTAAAGTTTTCAACATATTCTTCATTTACTCGAGCAGCTCTTTCTAATAAACGTGAATGAATATAGAACACGTCACCAGGATAAGCTTCACGACCTGGAGGTCTTCTTAAAAGCAATGAAATTTGACGATAAGCAACAGCTTGTTTACTTAAGTCATCATAAATTATTAATGCGTCTTCTCCACGATCTCTGAAATACTCACCCATGGTACATCCAGCGTATGGAGCTAAGAATTGAAGCGCAGCTGAATCAGATGCTGATGCAACAACAACAGTGGTGTATTCCATCGCACCGGTTTCTTCAAGTTTTCTGACCACGTTAGCAATGGTTGAAGCTTTTTGACCGATTGCAACATAAATACAGGTCATATTTTGACCTCTTTGGTTGATAATCGCATCCACAGCTACGGCTGTTTTACCAGTTTGTCTGTCACCAATAATTAACTCTCGCTGACCTCGACCAATCGGCACCATTGAGTCAACGGATTTAAGTCCAGTTTGAACTGGTTGTGAAACAGATTTTCTAGCAATAACACCAGGAGCAACTTTTTCAATTTTGTCTGTTAATTTTGATTTGATTGGGCCTTTGCCATCTAATGGATTACCCAAGGCATCAACAACACGACCAACCAATTCAGGGCCAACAGGAACTTCCAGAATCTTACCCGTACATTTACACGTATCGCCTTCAGAAATGTGTTCGTAATCACCAAGCACAACAGCACCTACAGAATCTCTTTCCAGGTTAAGAGCCATACCGTAAGTATTGCCAGGGAACTCAATCATTTCTCCAGACATAACATTTGATAAACCATGTATACGCACAATACCGTCTGTAACTGACACAACGGTACCTTGAGTACGTGCCTCTGACGAAGATTTGAAATCTTTGATCCGACTTTTAATCAGTTCACTAATTTCTGAGGTTGATAATTGCATTATTTTCTCCTGGGTAATTACGCTTTCATTGAGAAAGCTAAACTTTCAAGTTGTCCTTTTACTGAGGCATCTATGACTGTGTCACCTACAGTAATTACACTACCGCCTAAGATAGATTGGTCTATTTCAACGGTAGCTTCAATTTTTTTATTTAATTTTTTTTCTAAGTTCTTAATTATTTCGTCTGTTTCTTTTTTTGTAATCTTAGTCGCAACTACAATATTTGCCGTCACAGATCCTTCCTCATTTGCTTTTAAATTTTCAAACGCTTCACTGATGAAGGGTAAAATCAATAAGCGTTTATTTTCAATGAGAAGTTTTATAAAGTTTTCACCTTCCTTATTGATATTCTTTTTACAAATATCTAGGAGTAATTTTTCTTTATCTGTATCCAGTGTCTTTGAATCATTAATTACAGACTTTACAGCTTCATCGTCAACAACTTGAGATAGTAAGCTCAGTGTTTCAGACCATGCTTGTAGTTGTTTCTGTTCTTTTGCAAGATCAAAAACTGCTTGTGCATAAGGTCTAGCTATTGTTGAGATTTCAGCCATATCTTCTTAAAGTTCCTTAGAAAGTTTTGTTAACATCGCGCTATGAGCTTTTGCATCAATTTCTTTTTCAAGAATTTTTTGTGCTCCCTCAATTGCTAAAGATGCCACTTGTGCTCTGAGCTCTTCTTTTGCTTTGTTAACTTCTTGATCAATTTCAGATTTCGCGTTTGCAATAATGCGATCTGCATCTGTTTTCGCATTTTGCTTAGCCTCTTCAATAATTTCGCTTGCTCTTTTTTCAGCTTGTGAAACTATTTCAGATGACTTCTCTTTTGCTCCATCCAAAACTTCTGTGGTTTTTTTCTCAGCCATTTCAAGAGAGGCTTTACCTTCTCTGGCCGCTGCTAAACCATCAGCAATTTCTTTTTGTCTATTTTCAATTGCGTTTAAAAGAGGTGGCCAAACAAATTTAACTGTAAACCAGATTAAAATTGCAAAGGTCAGCGCTTGCGCAATTAAAGTAAAATGGATGTTCATTTGATCTCCAGATTAAAAACTTAAATTAAACGCCAGGTGTTACACCCATTGTTAAAGGATTAGCAAAAGCAAACATCATCACAATACCAACCGCAATAATAAATGAAGCATCAATCAAACCTAGTAATAGGAATACTTTAGTTTGTAATTGTGAAATCATTTCAGGCTGTCTAGCAGCGCCGTCTAAGAAACTAGCACACATGATACCGATACCGATACAAGCACCAAGCGCTCCAAGACCAACCATAAGTCCTAGACCAATAGCTGTATAAGATTGAACTGTTGCTAAAAATTGTAAAGCTTCCATTTAAATTCCCTTCAAAAAATTAGTGGCCCTCATGAGCCATGGATAAATATACTACTGTGAGCATCATGAATACATAAGCTTGAAGTGTCACAATCAGGATATGGAATATAGCCCAACCCGCACCCAACAATACACTTCCTGCAGTACCCGCAACTCCAGAGAAACCTGCAAGCATAGCAATCAATAAAAAGATCACCTCACCTGCATACATATTTCCAAATAACCGTAGTGAATGTGATAACGGTTTAGAAACATATTCGATTAAATTAAAAATAAAATTCGCTGGCCATACAAATGGATTTGATCCAAATGGTGCACAGAACAATTCATGAACCCAGCCACCTAAGCCTTTTACTTTGATGCCAAAGAAAATCATCAAGAACCACACACCCAGGGCCAAAGCAAATGTAGTATTGACGTCAGCTGTTGGAACGTTTCTCCATTCATGAATACCAAACCATCCTAAAATAGTAGCCATGATGTCGATAGGCAAAAAGTCCATCGCATTCATCATAAATACCCATAAAAATACAGTCATTGCCGCCGGAGCAACAAAGCTGTGTCGATCACCATGAAAGGTTGCTTTGACTTGGTTATCGATAAAAGTAAAGATGAGCTCAACGAATGCTTGTGTTTTTGTTGGGACATCGGAGGTTGCTTTTCTGGCAAACCACCAGATGAAACCCATTGTTAGGATACCGAGGATAATAGATACAACTACTGAATCTAAATTAAGTGTCCAGAAAGGCGAATCGCCAATTTGTAATTCATTAAATGCTAAATGATGACCTATGTATTCATTTGGTGAACTATAGGAGTCTGCCATATTTATTTCTCAATTAATTTTTATCTAACTTTGATATTGCCAATCCTGACATCAATGCAGAAATCGCTAAACCTAACACCAATCCAAATGGCTGAATATCATCATAAAATTTAAAAGCTGCCCATAACGTTACAATTATGAACAACAATTTAACCAACTCAGCTTTAATCAAATTAATCACAACTGCTGATCCTGGCTGGCCCTTAATATTTGTTTTTGCAATTGGGAAAGCCAATAAAAAGCCGCCTATGACTGATCCAAAACCAATCAAAAGTGACATACCAAGCGCCATTGAATAGTTTATGACTAGTAACAAAAATAAAATGGTAGCTACAATGAATTGTCGTAACACCATCTTCTTTATTTGTTGAGGTAAGCCTCCGAGTTTTGCAGTGAATAAATCTAAATTCATAGTCTCACTGAAAACGTTCCTTACAAAAACACTGAATTTTGAATGGAAATTAAAGACAAGTCAAGGCTTTATGATTGATTTAATTTTAGTTTATTTAAGAGAATATCTAATTCATCTAAATTACGATATTTAATCTTTATTAAACCTGAATTATTGTTTTTATTCTCAATAGTGACTGGAAACCCTAATTTGTCTGAAAACTCTTTTTGAAGTATTTCAATGTCATTATTTTTATTGTTAGCTTTCGATATTTTTTTATTGTTTACCTTAGTAATTCCAGATTGAAGCAACTCTTCAACTTTACGAACCGATAACTTTTCATTAATGATTTTTTGGCAAACCATATTTTGCTGGTCTGCAGATAAAGAAATTAATGCCCTTGCATGACCCATGTCAATATCACCTGAATTAAGTTTATCTTTTACAAAATCGGTCAATTGGAGCAGCCTAAGCAAGTTTGACACAGCTGATCTTGACTTTCCTACTGCATCTGAAGCTTCTTCATGAGTCATGCCAAACTCATCAATCATTTTTTTTATTCCTTCAGCTTCCTCAATAGAAGATAAATCTACCCTTTGCATATTTTCTATCAAGGCGATAATAGATGCTGTTCGATCATTAATATCGCGGACAATTACAGGGATAGTATCTAACTTTGCTAATTTAGCTGCACGCCATCTTCTTTCACCTGCAATAATCTCGAAATTATTATCTGACTTACGAACAATAACGGGCTGCATTAGACCTTGTTCGATTATTGAATCAGCTAATTCTTGAAGAGATTCTTCATCAAATCTTTTCCTTGGCTGATACTGCCCAGGACTTAATTGATCCACTGAAACATTTTCGATCATTTCTCCTTTTAAGGGTTTTTCTTGAACCTGATCCTCTTCAATTTCTGATTCAAATAGAGCACTTAAACCTCTGCCTAATCTTTTCTCTTTTGACATAATTAAACCCTTCCTTCTTTCTCAATAATTTCATCAGCTAACTCTAAATATGCCTTCGCTCCTTTTGAACGTTTATCAAACTGTATGGCGGATTTTCCGTGACTTGGTGCTTCAGCAATCCTCACATTTCGAGGAACAATTGTTTTGTAGACTTTGTTTGGAAAATAAGCAGATAATTGATCTGATACTTCTTTGGTTAATTTATTTCTTCGATCATAAATAGTTCTCAGCAAACCTTCAATTTGAATTTCTGTATTAATTTGTTTTTTTATTTTTTTTATTGTGTTTACTAAGTCAGTCAGTCCTTCTAATGCAAAATATTCACATTGCATAGGAATTAAAACTGAATGTGCAGCGGTTAATGCATTAATAGTAATCAACCCTAATGATGGTGGGCAATCTAACAAAATATAATCGTATTGATTATTTTGATGAAGTTTATTTTTCAATTGTGCTTCACGATTTTTGACCCCTACCAACTCCAATTCAGCGGCTGCTAAATTTTGATTGGCGGGAATAACATCATAAAATTTAGTTTTTACAATTACTGATTTCGTCTCACTATCATTTACTAATAAATCATATGCCGTATCTGTTAATTTATTTTTTTCAAGACCTGAAGATGAAGTTGCATTTCCTTGTGGATCTAAATCTACTAATAAGACCTTTTTCCCTTTCATGCCCAAAGCTGCTGATAAATTAACTGCGGTAGTTGTCTTACCAACCCCACCTTTTTGATTAGATATTGCCAGAATTTTTGTCATGAATTTTTAATCTCAATTATTTTTCTTGTACCCTCTAAAAAAGGAACAGTAATATCGTGATGCACAAATGGTAAGCTTATATCATCTAACTCGCTCATGACATCAGGTCCTTTCATTGCAATAAACTTTCCACCATCTTTGATTAAATGACTTGTTAGTTTAGTCATTTTTTTTATATCAGCAAAAGCCCTTGAAATAATGATATCAAACTGCTCAGCTACATTGTATTGCTCAACCTTGGTGTGAACCGCTATTACATTTTTTAGATTTAATTTACCAATCATCTCTTGTAAAAAACTTATTTTTTTTGAAACCCCATCCACCAAGACAAATGATTTTTCAGGATTAAAAAGTGCCAAAATCAACCCAGGGAAACCTGCGCCTGTGCCAACATCTAAAATCCGTCCTGAATTTTGTATATACTGATTAACACTTAAGCTATCGAGAAAATGCTTTACGATGATTTCACTATCTTCATTAATGGCCGTTAAGTTATATACCTTATTCCACTTTTTTAAGGTTGCTAAATAAATCTCTAATTTTTCAATTAATAAAGGATCGTTTTCGTATCCTAGCTCATCAAGCCCCTCTGAAATTAATGAATTCAAGCTAAGCCTTTAATTTCTTATTTTTTAGTAAATTGTTTTTTTTCAAATACACCACAATTAAAGCAATATTAGCTGGGGTAATGCCGGAAATTTGACTTGCTTGTCTTATATTTTCTGGTTTAATTTGTTCTAATTTTTGTATGGCCTCATTACTTAAACCATTGATTTCATTATAATTTATTCCTTCAGGAATACTTAAATCGTATTGTGACTGTATTTTTAATATTTCATCTTTTTGTCTATCAATATAACCAGAATACTTTGCAGCAATCTCAACCTGCTGAATCACTTCTTGTGAAAACTCATGGCTTTTCTGCAAACTATGTAAAAGTTGATTAACTTCAACGCTTGGTCTTTTAATTAACTCAAAGGCCGAATATTCTCTCTCTAATTTTTTACCAAATATTTGTAATTGTGCCTCTTCAGATACATCTAATGGTTTTACCATCAGCTTAGATAAATACTGCTTACATTCATCTATCTTATTGTTTTTATTGATTAAATCTTGATATTGCTGGTCACTAACCACCCCTAATTTATGCCCAATTGACGTTAATCTGATGTCGGCATTATCCTCTCTCAACAGCAATCGATACTCGGCTCTGCTCGTAAACATACGATAAGGTTCAGTGACCCCTCGAGTAATCAAATCATCAATAAGCACACCAATATAGGCTTCTTCCCTAGTAGGACACCAAACATCTTTTTGATCAATACTCAAAGCTGCATTAATTCCAGCCAACAGTCCTTGAGCGGCAGCCTCTTCGTATCCGGTAGTGCCATTAATTTGTCCAGCAAAATATAATCCTGAGATGCTTTTTGTTTCAAGCGATTTATTTAAATTTCTAGGATCAAAGTAATCATACTCTATGGCATATCCGGGGCGAAGAATGAAAGCGTTCTCAAGCCCCTTAATTGATCTAACTAATTCATATTGAACATCAAAAGGGAGGCTGGTTGAGATTCCATTTGGGTACACTTCATGAGTATTTAAACCTTCTGGCTCTAAAAAAATTTGATGTGACTCTTTATCTGCAAAACGATGAATTTTATCTTCAATAGATGGACAGTAGCGCGGACCTACTCCTTCAATCACGCCTGTATACATAGGTGATCGATCTAAACCACCTCGAATAATATTATGTGTCTTGTCATTGGTATGGGTAATCCAACAAGAAATTTGATCTGGGTATTTGATGTCATTATCCACTCTTGAAAAATAAGGTATGGGTGTATCACCTGGCTGCTCATCCATGACACTGTAATCAATTGATCGCCCATCTATTCTTGGTGGTGTTCCTGTTTTAAGTCTACCTATGGGTAAATTTAAAGATCTAAGACGGGATGCTAAACTTTTTGCTGATGGATCTCCGGCTCTTCCAGCTTCATAATTATCTAAACCAATGTGAACGACACCCTGAAGAAAGGTTCCTGCGGTCAATATTATTTTTAAAGCCTTAAAAACAATCCCTGATTCCGTCACCACTCCAGTCACGGCATCGTTTTTTATACTAATATCATCGACAGGTTGTTGAAAAATCCATAAGTTTTCTTGATTTTCCAGAAAAGATCTTACAGCTGAACGATACAAAACACGATCGGCTTGTGCTCTTGTTGCCCTTACTGCAGGACCTTTGCTTGCATTAAGAGTTCTAAAATGAATGCCTGCTCTGTCAGCAGCTTTACCCATAATGCCGCCCAACGCATCAACTTCTTTGACCAGGTGGCCTTTACCAATTCCACCTATGGAAGGATTACATGACATTTGACCTAGAGTTTCAAGATTATGAGTAATCAGTAAAGTTTTTTTTCCCATGCGTGCGGAAGCTAAGCACGCTTCTGTACCAGCATGTCCGCCGCCAATGACAATTACATCAAACTGATTAGGAAAATTCATGTAGTTTTAATTTAAAAAATAATATATTTGGCAATTTTACTGTAAAAAGTTTCTAAATAGTGATGTTTCACGTGAAACAAAATAATAAAAGTTAAATTAATGTTTCACGTGAAACATTATTTACCAATACAAAAACGGCTAAATATTTCACCTAGCAGATCTTCTGTTGAAAACTCACCGGTAATGGAGGACATTTCTTTTTGAGCTAATAATAATTCTTCTGCAACTAACTCAGGCTGTTCTAGCTTCTCTAGAGCATTGCATAAATAGCCATTAATTTGTTTTAATGCCTCTAGATGTCTTTGTCTTGATGAAAATAATTGCTCATTCGCATCTAAGCTTTCTAGACCAAAGGACTTTAATATTTCATTTTCCAACAAATCTATGCCCAGGTTACACTTGGCCGATACATAAACCAAAGGATTCTTATCGTAATTAATGACTTTTGCTGCTTTGGAAGATAGATCTATCTTATTTATAACCCAAATTATATTTTTGTCGTTAGAGAAAATATTTTGATCCAAATAATCCTTTATTTCCGCTTCGTCATCGAGCAAAACTATTACAAGAGCTGATCTTTCGATGATTGCTCTAGTTTTGTCTATTCCAGCCTTCTCAACAACATCATTCGTTTCTCGAATTCCCGCGGTATCCACAAAGTTTATTGGTATTCCATTTAAGCTTATAGACGCCCTTACAGGGTCTCGAGTTGTCCCAGGAATGTCCGTAACAATAGCCACATCCTCTTTTGAAAAAAGATTAATTAAAGTTGATTTACCAACATTTGGTTTGCCTACTAAACAAACCTGAAACCCATCTTGGATAATTTGCCCTTTTGTAGCAATTTTATTTAAGTCTAGGATCGATTGTCTAATGGATTCAATTTTTGCTTTAATTTGTCCTTTTTCAATAAAATCTATTTCTTCTTCAGGAAAGTCTAAACAAGCCTCAATATACATGCGAATATCAATTAAATCTTTCAATAAGTTATTGATTTTATTGGAGAAATCACCTTTTAGTGAATTTGCTGCATTAATGACTGCGCTTTTGGTAGAGGCATTAATAATATCGGAAACAGCTTCTGCTTGTGTCAAATCAAGCTTGTTATTAACAAAGGCTCGATAAGTAAATTCTCCAGGCATGGCCATTCGAGCCCCTAAATTTAGAACTTCCTCAAGCAATGTTTGTAATAAAGCAGGGCCTCCATGGAGTTGAAACTCAACCACATCCTCCCCTGTAAATGATTTCGGAGCCCTAAAACCTAACAATAAGCCTTTATCTAATAATTGTCCGTCTTTAGATGCAAAGGAAGAAAGTGTCGCCCGATGAGATTCTATGGTTTTGACTTGGGTTATTTGCTGGGCTATCGGAAATGCATCTGGGCCAGATATCCTGATTACACCAACACCACCCATCCCCGCAGCAGTCGCAATAGCGGCAATGGTAGTGTCATCATTGAGAAATGATGAGTTAACCATTTCCTTTCTTTTTCATTGCGCTGGCATGTATCTGTTTATTCACATACCACTGTTGCATCATTGATAAAACATTATTAATAAACCAGTAAAGAACCAAGCCTGCTGGGAAGAAGAAGAAGAAAATACTAAAAATAATCGGCATCATCATCATTAATCTTGCCTGAGTTGGATCTGTTGGTTTTGGATTAAGTTTTTGCTGCAAGAACATAGAGGCCGCCATCAGTATAGGCAATATATATAACGGATCCTTAACTGATAAATCAGTAATCCAACCAAAAAATGGCGCTTGTCTTAATTCAACCGCTCCTAATAAAACCCAATACAAAGCAATAAAGACCGGGATTTGAATTAAAATTGGTAAACAACCTCCCAATGGATTAATCTTTTCTGTTTTATAGAGCTCCATCATCGCCTGTTGCATTTTCTGTTTATCGTCACCAAACTTTTCTTTCATGCTTTGCAGTCTTGGAGCCACCTCTTTTAACTGCGCCATCGATCTGTAACTTGAAGCAGAAAGGGGGTAGAAGAAAATTTTAATTACCAGGGTAAGTAAAATGATGGATACGCCCCAGTTGTGAACTAATTTTTGTATTCCAGATAATAATGAAAATAATGGCGAAGCAATAAATGTTAACCAGCCATAATCTACGGTATATTCCATACCAGGAGCAGCTTTAATTAACTGTTTTTTTAACTGTGGTCCTGAATACAGAACTGAGCTCACTTCCGCGCTAGACCCAGGTTCGACGGTTGCAAGTTTGGCCCTAACCCCAGCAGATGAGATGCCATCTGTTAAACGTTTTGTATAAAATTGTCTTGGTGAGTTTCCTGGTATTATCCAAGCGCTTGCAAAATATCTTTGAATAATTCCAATCCATCCATCATTTGAATTCTGACTAAATGGCTTTTGGTTATCAATGTCATCAAAATCCATTTTCTTAAACTTATTAGCTTCAGTAAAATATGAAACACCAGTAAATGTCGGCATCATTCCTGACTTCTCTGCTGACTTGTGATCATGTAACAGTTGGTAATAAATTTGCGGCTGTACAGCTGAATCGCTCTTATTTGTAATCGAGGTTACAAGCTTGATTTGATAATTTTCTTTTGAAAAAACATAGGATTTAGTAACCTTAACCTCATCGTTTTCAAACGTTAATGGAACAACTATATCTTGGTCCGATGATTCATAAGTGGATTGTTCTGATTTAAAAATATCCTTATGTGAAGGTAAGTTTTTACCAATCAAACCACTTTGAGCAATATATAACAAAGGGTTCATTTCATCGTTAAGAATTTCATAAAGGCCATCTTGATTATCATTTTGAAAATTAACTAATTTTAATTTTCTAATGTCACCGCCAACTGTATTGATTTCAGCTTCATATAAAGGTGTTCTAACGAGTATTTTTTGATCAGTATTTAATTGATAGGCAGGATTTTCAATATTACTTGAATCGTAGTCGCCTGACTCAACCTCCCCTAGTTCAGCATTGTTTTGAGCTAATTCAGTCTGCAATTGTTTTTGTTGCCACGAATCCCATAACAGTAATAATGAGAACGAAAAAACAACAAAGAGTATTAAACGTTTAGTTTCCATAATTTCCTATCTAATTTTATGGCAATGGATCATGTCCACCCCTATTCCATGGATGGCATTTAAAAATACGCTTCATTGCTAAGAATAAAGCGTAAAAAAAATTATATTTTTTTAAAGCATCAATTGTATATTCAGAACAGGTGGGCGTAAACCTACAGGACGAAATAAAAAAGGGGCTAATTAACTTTTGGTAAACTTTAACCAGGAAGATAAAAAATTTATTTAGCATATCGGTCCAAAAAATCATGAATGTCTTTGGTTACCATCAAAAAATTTTCGTGAGTAAAATTTTTTTTAACTTGAATCACAATATCAAATTTTGTTGACGTCTCAGAATCCCTAAATACTGAACGAATAACACGTTTCATGTAATTTCTACTAACAGCTTTCTTATTGATTTTTTTACTGACAATTAGACCAAAACGATTAAACTCTAATTGATTAGGTTTATGAAAGATATTGAGAAAAGCGCCACTAAAACGCTTCTTAAAAATAAAAACGGATGAAAAATCATCCGCATTTGTTAATCTTGTAAGCGAACTTACGATCAAAGATTAAAGACCTAGACGAGCTCTTCCTTTAGCTCTACGTGAAGCAATCACAGATCTTCCACCCTTAGTCTTCATTCTAACCAAAAAGCCGTGAGTTCTAGCTCTTTTAACTTTTGAAGGTTGATAAGTACGTTTCATAATTTGTTTTCCGCTAAATTAAATTTTGATCGCGAAATATACCCAAAAAACAGCAAAAAGTCAATGTAATTAATTTTTATATTTGTAATTTGCCTGTGGATAACTTTTTTTAATTCCGTTATCATTTTAGTCCGAGAAAAATAAATAAAATATGAAAACTGAAGATTTTTGGGAAGTTATAACATCTCATTTAAAGAAGAAACTTACCTCACAACAATTTAAAACCTGGGTCAAACCTCTTTCGTTTCAAGAAAATGAAAGTGATCTTGAAATTTTAGCGCCAAATCAGTTTATTCAACAATGGGTTGTTGATCGATTTGCTAAAGAAATAATCGAGCTTAGCAAAGAAAATAAGTATAAAAAACAAATAAAGTTTGTATCTAACAAGGCTAAAAAAAATATTAAGCCTATTGAAAATAAAGTAGATTTAAATCAACCAAAAACTAAACCTGAAGATTTATCACCGAAATCAACCATAAACAAAACTACAGGATTAAATAAAAATTTAAACTTTGAAAATTTTGTGACTGGTCGAGCGAACCAGCTTGCAACAGCTGCTGCGAAACAAGTTTCTGAAAAACCAGGCGAATCATACAATCCTTTATTCATTTATGGGGGAGTAGGGCTTGGTAAAACACACCTTTTGCAATCAATTGGAAATAAAGTTAAAGAGGAAAACAAAGACTTTAAAGTCAAGTACCTTCATGCAGAACGATATGTAACTGATGTGGTTAAAGCTTACGAGGGAAAAACATTCGATCAATTCAAAAAAAATTATCATTCGTTAGATCTTCTATTAATTGACGATATACAATTTATTGGTAAAAAAAACAGAACACAGGAAGAGTTTTTTTATGCTTTTAATACCCTTATCGAAAACAAAAAGCAGATCATCATAACTTGTGACAGTTACCCAAAAGAAATCCAAGGTGTTGATGAACGATTAAGAACAAGATTTAGTTGGGGGCTCACAGTGGCAATCGAGCCACCAGAATTAGAAATGAGGGTCGCCATACTATTAAAGAAGGCTTCAATTTCAAAAATAAACCTACCCGAAGATGTGGCCTTTTTTATTGCCAAACAGATCCGTTCCAACGTTAGAGAATTAGAGGGAGCACTTAATAGGATTGTGGCTTTATCAAACTTTACCAATTTACCTATTGATCTTATTTTGGCTAAAGAAGCTCTTAAAGATTTAATAGCTGTCAGAGGCAGGCAAGTGACAGTGGAAAATATACAAAAAACGGTAGCGGATTATTACAAAATAAAAATCTCAGATATGGTAGGTAAAAAAAGATCACGAAATTTTTCAAAACCCAGACAAATTGCAATGGCATTAACTAGAGAACTGACTAATTTAAGCTATCCAGAAATTGGTAACTATTTTGGTGGACGTCATCACACAACCGTCATGCATGCATGTGAAGAAATTGAAGAACAAAGACTTGATAACCAGTCATTAGGACAAGATTTAGGATTTTTAACACAAGTATTAAGAGGATAACTATGTGGATTAAATGTTGAAGATATGTGAACAACTAAAGCAAGAAAAAAGTTTTAAAATTTATCCACAATTTGACCACAATTAATTCACTTAAACTCCACTGTGTTGAATCTTTTGAAAGCTCCTTATTGCAAGAGATACAAATGTTCTTCACAGTTTTTTGATGTATTATTATTACTATTAGTTTTATATATAAATAATTTAAAAAATGAATATTCAAATAAACAGAGAAGTTTTAATCAAACCACTAAGCAGTGTTGTAGGAATTGTTGAAAAAAGACAGGCTTTACCAATTCTTTCTAATTTATTGTTAATAGGGAAAGATAATAAATTAACATTCACAGCCACTGATCTTGAAATGCAGACCAGTTTAAATATTGAAACCAAAATTGAAACAGATTTCGAAATTACTATTTCAGCAAGAAAGCTTTTTGATATTACAAGGGCATTGCCAGAAAATAGCATATTAGATTTTCAGATAAACGAATCAAGAGTGAATGTAAAAGCTGGTAAAAGTAAATTTAATTTACAAACCCTACCTTCTAAAGATTATCCGTTATTAAAGAAAAACGATTCTGAAGCGGTAACCATTAATTTATCTCAGAAACAATTAAAAGGATTGTTGAAGCAAGTTGATTTTGCCATGGCGCAACAGGATATCCGATATTATTTAAATGGATTGTTATTTGAAATTCAAGGACAAAAGTTAAATATTGTTGGTACGGATGGACATCGATTAAGCTTTACTTCATCAAAACTTAAAGAGAGTTTTGATAAAAAAGAAGTAATTATTCCTAGAAAAACAATCATGGAATTAATCAAATTACTTGAAGATGTTGATGATGATGTTGAAGTGCAAATATTAAACCAACAAGTAACTTTTAAATTTGGTGATATCTTTATTATTACTAAAGTAATTGATGGAAAATTTCCTGACTATAACCGAGTGATTCCTGTTGGGTATGAAAATGGTTTTTTAATTGATAGACAAATGTTATTGAATGCAATGCAGCGCGCTTCAATTTTATCTAATGAAAAATATCGCGGAATAAGACTTGTTTTATCAGAAAATAATATGCAACTAATTACAACCAATAGTGAACAAGAAGAAGCTCAGGAAGATATTGAGATAGATTATAAAAAAGATGCGATTGATATAGGTTTTAATGTGACTTACTTAATTGATGTATTAAATAATATTCAATTTGATCAATTATCTTTTGCTTTTAAAGATTCCAATAGTAGTTGTTTAGTAACTATTCCTAATAATGAAGATTATAAATACGTCGTAATGCCAATGAGGATTTAAATTGACTGAAGAAAACAAAACATATTCATCGGATAGTATTAAGGTTTTAAAAGGCCTTGAAGCAGTTAGAAAAAGACCAGGGATGTACATTGGAGATACCTCCGATGGTAGTGGTTTGCATCACATGGTTTTTGAAGTGTTAGATAATGCAATTGACGAAGCATTAGCAGGCCATTGTGACGATATTAAAGTTATCATTCATCCTGATAATTCTGTTTCTGTTCAAGATAATGGTCGTGGAATACCTACTGATATTAAAGAAGATGATGAGGAAAAAAGATCTGCTGCCGAGATAGTGATGACAGAGCTTCACGCAGGCGGTAAGTTTGATCAAAATTCATATAAAGTATCCGGTGGTCTTCATGGGGTTGGTGTTTCTGTTGTTAATGCATTATCAGATTGGCTAAAACTTAAAGTCCATCGTAATAACAAGATTCATGAGATTGAGTTTGCTAATGGCGAGAGAAAAGAAAATTTAAAAATTATTGGAGACACAGATAAAACAGGAACCGAGGTTCAATTTTTACCTTCAGTAAGTACCTTTACTGACATTAATTTCCATTTTGAAATTCTCGCCAAAAGAATTAGAGAGTTATCTTTTCTCAACAATGGTGTAAAAATTGAATTAATTGATCATCGTTCGGGTAAATCTGAAAATTTTGCATTTTCTGGTGGGGTAACAGGGTTTGTTGAGTATCTCAATAAAACAAAAACCACCATTCATAAAAACCCGTTTTCCGCTGAGGGTGAAAAAGATGGAATTACCGTTGAAGTAAGTATGCAGTGGAATGATTCATATGGTGAAAATGTTCAATGTTTTACCAATAATATTCCGCAAAGAGATGGCGGAACACACCTTACTGGTTTAAGGGGTGCAATGACCCGAACAATCAACACTTATATTGAATCAAATGATTTAGCTAAAAAGGCAAAAGTTGATACAACCGGTGATGATATGCGTGAAGGACTGAGCTGTGTCTTATCTGTAAAAGTACCTGAACCAAAATTTTCTTCACAAACCAAAGATAAACTTGTTTCCAGCGAGGTTCAACCTGTTGTTCAAGACATCGTCGCTAAAAAATTGACAGATTATTTATTGGAACACCCCGCTGATGCAAAAATAATTTGTGGAAAAATTGTTGATGCCGCTCGGGCAAGAGAAGCGGCACGAAAAGCAAGAGATATGACTCGACGAAAAGGTGCTATGGATTCTCTTGGCCTACCTGGAAAGTTAGCTGACTGTCAGGAAAAAGATCCAAGCTTAAGTGAGTTATATCTGGTTGAGGGTGATTCAGCTGGTGGTTCAGCAAAACAAGGTAGGGATAGAAAAAATCAAGCTATCCTACCCTTGAAAGGCAAGATCTTAAATGTAGAAAAGGCTAGGTTAGATAAGCTATTATCATCTCAGGAAATCGCAACATTAATTACTGCTTTAGGAACAGGAATTGATAAAGATTTTAATCTTGAAAAACTAAGATATCATCGCATCATTATCATGACTGACGCGGATGTTGATGGTGCGCATATTAGAACTTTGTTACTGACTTTCTTTTATCGCCAAATGCCTCAACTTGTTGAAAATGGATATATTTATATTGCTCAACCTCCATTGTTCAAAGTGAGACAGAACAAAAAAGAACAATACTTAAAAGATGAACAAGAATTAGAGCAATATTTAATTGAATCAGCCCTAGAAGGTGCAGAGCTTAAAACTAATGACAATTCCTTGTCAGGTGAGTCGCTTGGTAATTTAGCTAGAGAAATGATTTTGAATGATGCGGTTATTAGACGCTTGGCTCACAGGTATGATTCTTCGATTTTAAAAGCGATTTATTTATGTGGTGAAATTAATCTTGATTCTGAAGATGCAGCTCTATCATACGTTGAAAAATTAAAAAACTCCTCTTCAATAGAAAACATCAATTTTGATGTAAAGAAAAACCCTAATTCTGAAAAATTTATGATTGAAATTAATCAATTTAGACATGGTAATTTAATTACCTCGATTTTAGATGAGGAATTTTTACTATCAGGTGACTATAAACAAATTATTAAAACCTCATCATTAACTAAAGATTTAATCCAAGATAAAGCAACTATTTCAAGAAATGAAAAAGTTGCAGAAGTTGGAGATTTCAAAGAAGCGGTGAATTGGTTAATGTCTGAAGCTAAATCTGGATTAAATATCCAAAGATATAAAGGTTTGGGAGAAATGAACCCATCTCAATTATGGGAAACTACAATGGATCCATCGGTAAGACGATTACTTCAAGTTAAAATAGAAGATGCAATATCCGCTGACCAGGTATTTTCGACACTTATGGGTGATCAAGTTGAGCCAAGAAGAAACTTTATTGAGTCAAATGCACTTGGAGTTAATAACTTGGATATTTGATGACTTTAAGTGAACTGAAATTTATTATTGCAGTGGCAAAAGAAAAAAATTTTCGAAGAGCCGCTGATAAATGTTTTGTCAGTCAACCAGCACTAAGTTTAGCAGTAAAAAAACTTGAAGAAGAACTCAATGTAAAAATATTCGAAAGAAGTCGCACCGAAGTAAAAGTTACCCCAGTTGGTCAAAAAATAATTAATCAAGCAATTATCATTCTTGATGAAGCAAATAAGTTAAAAGACATATCTAGTGTTGGTCAAGAACAGCTTAAATCCCCATTAAAAGTTGGCCTTATATATTCAGTTGCTCCATATCTTTTACCCTTAATCATTCCAGTATTAAGAAAAAAAACACCTGAAATGCCTTTGGATGTTGAGGAGAATATTACAAAAAATCTAGAATCAGCATTGAAAAGTGGATCAATTGAAGCGGCTGTTATAGCTTTGCCTTTTGATATTCCGGGAACGGAATATATACCCCTCTATGATGAAGAGTTCAATGTGGTTGTTCCTTCAAACCATGCTTGGGCCAAGAAAAAAGAAATAATAGCGAAAGATTTATCTAGCGAAAAGGTATTGCTCCTTAATAATGAACATTGTTTTAGTCAGCAAGTGGTAGAAGCTTGTCCAGAACTTTCAAAAAAAAGTGAGGTGTTACAAGGAAATTCACTAGAAACAATTCGTAATATGGTGGCATCGAATTTAGGGATTTCTGTTTTACCAAAAACTGCAACAGCTATTAACTACAACAACCCGCTTGTAAAAATTATTCCATTTAAAAATCCTGTACCATTTAGAAGAATAGCAATTGCTTACAGAAAAAGTACAGTGAGGATGGAAGCAATTGAAAAGTTTGTTTTAGCATTAAAAGATATAAAATCAAAAAATATCAAAATTTTTTAAGGTAAAAATTTATGATTGTTGGTGTATTAAATGAAGCTGATAAAAATGAAAATAGGGTAGCTATAAGCCCTGAGATAATTAAAAAACTAAATGCAAAAAAAATAAAAGTTTTTATTGAGCAGGGTTGTTTTATTCAAGCTGATTTTACGGAAAAAGAATTTACTGATGCTGGAGCTTTAATAAAAAAAAGAAAAGAAATAACAGATACAGCAGATGTTCTATTAACTGTATCAATACCAAGTGAAGAAGTATTAAAAGATTTAAAAAAGGGAATAGTGATTGGAAACTTAAGTTCTATTCAAGGTATATCTTTTAAGAATAATGCCTTTGATCTCTCGAAACTACCAAGAAATACTCGCGCTCAATCGATGGATGTTCTATCCTCACAAGCCAATATTGCCGGATATAAATCTGTTTTATTAGCTTTAGAATATTATAAAAAATTTATGCCAATGCTGATGACTGCTGCTGGAACTGTGAAGCCTGCAAGAGTGTTAATTTTAGGTGTCGGCGTTGCTGGATTGCAAGCAATAGCAACTGCTAAGCGATTAGGCGCTGTTGTAGAGGCATCTGATGTTCGACCGTCAGTCAAAGATCAAGTCGAATCTTTAGGAGCTAAATTTGTTAATGTTCCTTATGAAACAGAGGAAGAAAAATCAATAGCTGAAGGTAAGGGCGGTTACGCACAGATGATGCCAAAATCTTGGCTGGATAGACAAAGAAATATCATATCTGAGACCATCAAAAAATCTGACATTGTCATTACAACGGCCCTGGTTCAAGGAAAAAAACCACCTGTACTAGTTAGTGAGGCTGATGTGCGATCGATGAAACCAGGATCTGTGATTGTTGATATTGCTGGCGGTAACTGTGAGCTGACAAAGGTTGATCAAGTAATCAATGTTGATGGAAAAACTATTGTTGGCTATCAGAACCTCCCATCTATGTTGGCGCATGACGCTTCAATTTTATACGCAAAAAATCTATTTGCTTTTCTTGAATTAATTGTTGAAGACAATCAATTAAAAATTAACAAAGAGGATGAGCTTGTTAAAGCTTGTTCCATTAATGAGGAATAAAATATGGATGAAATATTAACGATACAAAATATTACAATTTTTGTTTTAGCCATCTTTGTTGGATTCCATGTGGTTTGGAATGTGACGCCTGCACTGCATACCCCTTTAATGTCAGTTACTAATGCTATATCTGGAATTGTGATTGTTGGAGCAATACTCCAGGTCGTTGAAATTGACGGTAATATTTTTTCATTAAGTAGTATCTTGGGCGCCATAGCAATTTTCTTTGCTTCGATTAATATTTTTGGCGGATTCATGGTTACGCAAAGAATGCTCGATATGTTCAAAAAGAAAGATAAAAATAAATGATGACGACCCTAAATTTATCTCTGTATTTGATATCGGCAATTCTAATCATCTTAGCATTGCGCGGCCTATCCTCTCCCCAATCTTCAAGAAGAGGAAATTATTATGGAATGATTGGTATGACCATTGCTGTCATGACCACTCTAAGCATGAATCTAGATTATATTTTTTGGCTTATCGCTATTTCAGTCTTTGCTGGTGGGGCAATAGGATTAGTTATTGCAAAAAAAGTACATATGACCAAAATGCCAGAATTGGTTGCTTTAATGCATTCTTTCGTCGGTTTGGCGGCCATGCTGATTGCCTTTGCTTCTATTTATAATTTCACAAATACATATTCAACAACGCAAAGAGTAGAGTTATTTTTAGGATCTTTTATTGGTGCAATTACATTTACAGCGTCCCTAGTTGCTTTTGGAAAATTATCAGGAAAATTTATTTCAAAAACAATTATTTTTAAAGGACAACACCTATTAAATTTATTAATTTTCATTCTGATGATTATTTTTGGAATGATCTTTTTTATTTACGAAAATAATCTTGCCTTTATATTAATGAATTGTTGCGCATTAATTTTAGGGGTCACACTAATTATTCCCATAGGCGGTGCTGATATGCCCGTTGTGGTATCGATGTTAAATAGTTACTCAGGATGGGCGGCCGCAGGAATTGGCTTTACTTTAAATAATTCTGTATTAATTATCGCGGGAGCATGCGTCGGATCTTCGGGCGCAATATTGTCATACATCATGTGTAAATCAATGAACAGGTCCATTATTTCTGTTTTGCTTGGAGGCTTTGGATCGGATGTGGCAGAAGCATCAGTTGATGAAAATAAAAAACAACATAAAACAGGTTCAGCTGCAGACGTGGCTTATCTAATGACCTCATCAGAAAATATAATTATTATTCCTGGATATGGGTTAGCAGTAGCGAGAGCTCAACATGCTTTGCAAGAATTGACAAACAAACTTCTAGAGAAAGATATTAATGTTCGTTATGCAATCCATCCAGTCGCTGGAAGAATGCCGGGACATATGAATGTCCTTTTGGCTGAAGCAGATGTTCCATATGACCAAGTCTCTGAGATGGAAGAAATAAATAATGACTTTTCTGATACTGATCTGGTGTTTGTTATTGGCGCAAACGATGTTGTTAATCCCGCAGCTAAAAAGCCAGGATCAGCAATTTATGGGATGCCTATCTTGGAGGCACAAAAAGCAAAAACGATTATTGTTAATAAGAGAACAATGGGAGTTGGTTATGCCGGACTTGATAATGAGCTATTTTATGATGACAAAACAATGATGTTCTTGGGCGATGCAAAAGAGTGTGTTGAAGATTTAATAAAAGCTGTAGACGATTTATAATGATGATTATGGATTTATCTTTGCCCTTATTATCATTAATACTTATCCTTTCATTTTTAATTGCGTTATATTCAATCATTTATGCATTTAAAGAAATGGATCAGAAATCAGACAAGCCTAACAACAACATAAAAGAGTCAATTACAAAAGCAAAGACAAAAACAAAATATAAGCCTCAATTTTTGAATTCGGTAAAAAATATTGATTTAGATTTATAACTATTTAATCAATAGTTTAATTAAATATCCAATCAGAGAAATAAACCCCACAGATAAAATCCAAATAAAAATAAAGTAAATTATTTTTTTCAATTAATGATAGCTTTCATTGGGTTTGGTTTTGCCACGAAAAACCCAATAAGTAAAAGACGTGTAAGCGATGATGATAGGTATAAAAATTAGAACGCCTATCAATAAGAATTGTAAACTTTTTTTAGGTGCTGCAGCCTGCCAAATATCAAGCCCTGGTGGAACGATGTTGGGGTAAATACTAATCATCAAACCAATAAACGATAGCAAAAATAATACTATGCTCCACAGAAAAGGTTGTAAATCATAGTTCTTAATTAATGCTCTAAAACAAAATACAGTGGCAATTAAAACTAATAATGGCACAGGCAGCACATAAAGAATTCGAGGGTAACTAAACCACTTCTGAAAATACTCAGGGTGTAAATAAGGTGTCCACAAGCTAACAATTAAAATCATAACGAGAGTTAAAATAAAAAATCGTTTACCTAAAAATTGCATATGACGTTTTGTTTTATTTTCTGTTTTATAAATTAGCCAAGTTGAGCCAAGTAGACCATAACCAAAGATCAGCGCAATCCCAGTGAAAATTGAAAATGGTGTGAGCCAGTGCCACCAATCCCCATTGAATGATCGACCTTCAATTGGTATTCCTTGAAGAAAAGCTCCGAGTGCTACACCTTGAAAAAATGTAGCTGTAATCGAACCGATTATAAAAGCTTTATCCCAAATCTGAGTTTTGCTTTTATCCTTCCATCTAAATTCAAAAGCAACACCCCTTAAAATCAGACCAATTAGCATGGCAGTTAATGGCACATACAGCGCTGGAAGAACTACGCTATAAGCTAGTGGAAAGGCAGCAAATAAACCACCACCACCAAGAATAAGCCATGTTTCATTACCATCCCAAATGGGTGCAACGGTATTCATAGCGATGTCTCTTTCCCACTTGGATGTTATAAAAGGATAGTTGATGCCAATTCCGAGATCAAACCCATCCAGTACCACATAAGCAAAGATGGCAAAACACAAAATGATGGCCCAAATTAATTCGATACTCATGCTTTATCAAACAACTTTAATGAAACACCCAAAGAACCAACTTTTTTTGTTTGATCTTTATCAACGTCAGGGTTAATGGAAAACTGTTTAAAAATATAATAAGTTCCAGCGCCAAATACTAGGAAGTACGTCACTATGAAAACAAGCAAGGAGGTTGCTACAGCAGGAGCATCAATTGGTGATACAGAATCAATGGTTTTTAACATCCCATATACAGTGAATGGTTGTCTCCCAACCTCAGTCGTGATCCAACCGGCAATGACAGCAATAAAGCCTGCTGGACCCATGATCATGCAAACAATATGAAAGAGTTTTGTTGAATAAAATTTATCTTTCCACCTTAAGAATAAACTCCATAAACCTAAAGCAATCATGGCCATACCGATGCCAACCATGATGCGGAAAGACCAAAAAATGATTTCTGCTGGAGGGATTTCATCTGCTGGAAAATCTTTTAGGCCTTTAATTTCAGCATCGAAATCATGTTTTAATATCATGCTGCCTAATTTTGGTATTTCAACAATAGAATTTATTTCCATGGCTTCGTCATCAGGGATTCCAAATAATATCAGTGGAGCACCTTTTTTTGTTTCATAGTGACCTTCCATGGCTGCAATTTTGGCTGGTTGGTATTCTAAAGTGTTAAGGCCGTGCATATCACCGGCAATTAGCTGCAATGGGGCAACAACTGCAGCCATCCACATGGCCATGGATAACATGGTGCGTGCACATAAATTTTTGTTATTTTTTAAGAGATGCCATGCACCTACTGCGCCTACAACAAAAGCTGTTGTTAAGTAGGCAGCCATTAACATGTGAGTTAACCGATATGGGAAAGATGGATTAAATATAATTTCAATCCAATTTTCTGGAACAAATTGACCAACATCATTGATGCTAAATCCTGCTGGGGTATGCATCCAGCTATTAACAGACAGGATCCAGAATGCTGAGAAAAATGTTCCAAATGCTACCATCAGGGTTGCAAAAAAATGGAGTTTTTTACCCACTTTGTTCATACCGAACAACATAATTCCTAAAAATCCGGCTTCTAGAAAGAAGGCAGATAAAACTTCGTATCCCATCAAAGGCCCTAAAACGGGTCCAGTTTTATCAGAAAATACAGACCAGTTTGTCCCAAATTGATAGCTCATCACTATTCCTGAAACAACTCCCATACCAAAGGCAATAGCAAAAATCTTTAACCAATAATTAAATAATTTTAGATAGCGATCCTCTTTTTTCCATAACCAAAGTCCCTCTAGTACGGCAAGATAAGACGCTAGCCCAATAGTAAAGGCAGGAAAAATAATATGGAAACTTACCACAAAGGCAAACTGAAAACGAGCTAAATCGATGGCTTCAAACATGTGCATTATTATATAACATTATATAAATTTATATAATATGTTTTTATAAAATATTCCTCTTCTTCTTAGGTCCATTTTTTGCTAAAAAATCCCAAAGGTAATTGGGCAATATATGCATAATTTTTGCAACCAGAGACATTTGCCATGGCAGAATGGCATGAGATTTTTTCTTGTCAATAATATCGATTATTTTCGTTGCTGCCAAATCTGCATCAATTAAAAAAGGCATGGGGTATGTATTAATTTTTGTCATGGGAGTTTTTATATAGCCAGGTGAAATTGTAGTGACATGAATATTAAATTTTTTTAGTTCAACTCGTATACTTTCCATATAGTTTATCAGTGCTGACTTTGATGCACTGTAAGCCCCGGCACCTGGCAGTCCCCTGATTCCAGCAACAGAAGCAATAGCCACTAACTGCCCTTGTTTACTTTTTAATAGGTCATCCATAAATGGATTAAAAGTGTTCAATACCCCATGAAAATTTATTTGAAAAATCTTGTGAATAACTTCTAGATCTTCTTTTTTTGACGCCAGTGTTCCTGAACTTACCCCAGCATTGGCTATGACGATGTCTGGAGAGCCGTATTTTTTCTTAAACGTATTTGCTGCTATTCGCATTGAAGTAGGATTTGCGACATCGGCAACCAATACTTGGGAGCGGCAGTTAAGTTCTTTTTGTAATTTCAGTAAGTTTTCTTTATTACGACCAACCAATCCTAAGATGATATTCTCACAGTCATACCCTTTTGCAAGGGCCCAGCCTAATCCTGAGGAGGCACCTGTAATAAAAATTTTTTTAATCAATCGATTTTATTGTTGTGATCGAATTGAATCAATAATACCGTTAGTAACATCGATTGCATTTTTTGGCCCGCCCGCCATTGTTGATGAGGTAATGTACGAACCATTAATAATAAGGGTGGGGACTCCAGTCGCACCTGCACTTCGAAACATTTGATTCGCTTTTTTTAGTTTCGCTTCCATTGAAAATGACTTGAATGCAGCTTTCACCTTATCGGTATCAAGTTTAGCGTTGGATGCGATCCATTTGATTGCGCCTGCTTCATCGACTGGACTGAGAGTTTTGTCCTTGTGAATGGCTTCAAAAATTTTACTATGCAGATCATCCAAAACGCCAAGCGATTCCATTGCGTAATATGCTCTTGCCATGGGTATCCAGTCTCTTCTAGGCACGGCTGGAATTTTTTTGAATACAACATCTTTTGGTAGAGACGCTTGCCATTTTTTTAACTCAGGCTCAAAAGAATAACAGTGCCCACAGCCATACCAAAACATTTCAACAACTTCAATCTTATCACTGGCTTCTGTCGCAATTTTTTCTTTTGTCGGTTTGAAGTTAACATTTAACTGCGGATCAACGGCATGAGAAAATTGAAAAATAAACAAACAAAATAGAAAAAATATTTTTTTCATTGTCATTCCTTAAAATAATTTATAACTTAATCTTTTGGCTTAGTGAGCTTGATTAAGTTCGCCTTAAATCCTTCTTTTATCAGATTTTCACGAATTTTTTTTGCTTCATCCATATCTTCATAGGGACCAACGCTCACTCTGTGAAATGTGTCATCACCAATTCTTGCTGACATGATGACTGATTCATAACTCATTAACGCGAGTTTAGCTTTTAGATTATCTGCCTGTGATTCTTCAGAAAAGGCACCCACCTGCAAGTAATATTGAATTGCTCTATCGTCATTGATTTTAGCTGGGGTATTTTTGCTGTAAGTTTCCTGGCTTTCAGGTAAATTTTCATAAAAATCAAAAGACGCATCTTCGTCAATGGCAATAACGTCCTCGTCACCAAAGGCAGAATTAATCTCAATACAAGCTCCTTCCGTATCTTTGAGAACAAACGGAGACTTACCGCTAGTAATGAATAAAGTTACTCCAATGGATAATAAAATTCCTAACAGCACACCGATGAATAAACCATTAGTAAATAAAGCTTGAGTTTGATTGATTTCTTTTTTTGTTCGGTAATCTTGAGCCATGATGTCCTCTACATTTTTTCAGGAGCTGAAATTCCAAGTAATTGTAACCCATTTTTTATAACTATTTTCGTTGCACCAATTAATGCTAGTCTGGCATTTTGGAGTGCTTTGTCATCACTTAAAAATTTATTTGCATTGTAATAACTGTGAAAATCGGCAGCCAGATCTTTTAGAAATGTTGCAATGTAATGGGGTGAAGACTCGCTGGCAGATAGTGAAATAATTTCAGGGAACTCAGATAGCCTTTTTATTAATTGATGCTCGTGTGTTGATGTTAAAAGAGCTTCATCAAAATTTTGTAATTCTTCTGGTTTAACATTGGCTTGATTAAGAACAGCACATATTCTGGCGTGAGCATATTGTATGTAATACACAGGATTATCATTTGTTTGTGATTTGGCTAGATCAATATCAAAAATAAGTTGTGAGTCAGGTTTTCGGGCGAGTAAAAAGTATCTTGTGGCGTCAGAACCTACCTCATCAATAAGATCCCTTAATGTGACATAACTTCCCGCTCTTTTTGAAATTTTTACTTCTTGATTATTTTTTGTCACAGTAACCATTTGATGTAAGACATAATCTGGCCAATCTTTTGGTATGCCTAAATTTAGGCCTTGGAGCCCTGCTCTTACTCTGGTGATGGTGCTATGATGATCTGCGCCTTGTTCATTTATAACCCTAACAAATCCTCTTTCCCATTTATTCAAATGGTAGGCAACGTCAGGAACAAAATAGGTATAGGAACCATCAGATTTGATCATGACCCGGTCTTTGTCATCTCCAAATTCAGTTGTTTTTAACCACGTGGCATCATCTTTTTGGTAGCTGAAGCCATTTTTTTCTAATAAATCTAAAACCTTCTCGACATCTTTATTTTGATAAAACGTGGATTCCAGGGTAAAAACATCAAAGGTCGTTTGGAATGCAGCAAGATCTATATTTTGTTCGTTTCTCAAAAAGGCAACGCTGAATCTTTTGATATTTTCAATATCATCGGGATTGCCATTGGCCTTTACTATCTCCCCATCAACCTCGACTGTTTTTAAGTTTGAATAGGCGTCTGCAATTTCTAAGATATATTCGCCTCGATATCCGTCTTCAGGAAAATTTGCATCGTCTGGCTCAATACCCTTTATCCTTGATTGAACAGACAAGGCTAGATTATTAATTTGTTGACCAGCGTCATTGTAATAAAACTCTCTTGTCACATCCCAACCGTTGGCCTGCATAATGCGTGCTAATGAGTCACCAATAGCTGCCCCCCTTCCATGGCCAATATGAAGTGGCCCTGTAGGATTCGCTGATACAAATTCAACCTGTAACTTTTGATTTTTACCAGTTAGGTTATGACCATAGTTGGTTGATTGAGAAAAAATACTATTTATTATTGAGGATTTTCCAGCAGAGCTTAAATAAAAATTAATAAACCCTGGTCCTGCAATCTCAAGTCGATCAATAGATGGATCTAATCCAATTTTTTCAATTATCAATTGAGCTATTTCTCGAGGATTCTTTTTTAATATTTTTGTTAATTGCAGTGCTATATTTGTTGAATAGTCACCATGTTCTAATGTTTTAGGGCGCTCAATATGGATATCAATAGTAGAAGAATCATCTAGGATCTGATCTAATGCTGAGGAGATAATGCTGGCTAATTCAGTTTTCACTAATGGTAATATTTTAAAAAAATATTATTTTACCTGACTCCTTATGCCAGATATAGTTAATCTGTTATGAATCCAAAAGAAACTTCAATTGTTAAAGTTGCCATTGATGTCCCAATCGATGATTTTTTTGATTATCAGTGTGAAGAAAATGTTTCATTAGGACAAGCTGTGCTAGTTCCTTTTGGTTCGAGAAAGGTAATGGGTATTGTCGTTGAAGTTGATTCGTCAACAGGGCTCGAAGCTCATCAAATAAAGAAAATAATACGGGTTGATAATGACATTTTATTTAATGAAGAGCTTTTTAAATTATTTAAATTTGTATCCAGCTATTACCATTACCCCATTGGCCAAACAATTCATATTGCGGTTCCGTCAAATTTAAAAAAAACAGAAAAAGTTCTTAACAAAAAATCATACATATATGAAGCAACAGATCTTTTGAATAAGTCAGCGATCGATCAAATCAGTGCGCGAAAAAAAAACCTTATAGAAATAGCAAAGGTAATCTTCAAAGAAAAGCAAACAGACGAAGCGTTAAAGACGATTTCCATTAATTGGAAAAAATATGTAAAGGAATTGGTAGATCTTAATTTTGTTAAAGAAAGGGAGTATCAGAAAACAAAGATTATTCAAAAAACAACCGCATTAAAACTGAATCAAGAACAGTCCGAAATATATGAAAAAATTTTAGGCGCACAAGGGTTTGAAGCCTTTTTAATTTATGGCATTACAGGAAGCGGAAAAACAGAGGTGTACATGCACCTCATCGAACAATATGTCAAAAATAATGGACAGGTTCTTATTTTAGTTCCCGAGATAAATTTAACTCCTCAGTTAGAGGATCGATTCACCTCCAGATTTTCAAGCTATTTAGTAATCTCTTTACATAGTCAGCTGACCCAGAAAAAAAGATTAGAAAACTGGGAGCTAGCAAAAAACGGCACAGCACAAATAATCATCGGCACAAGATTGTCTGTATTTACACCTTTCAAAAATTTAAGAGCGATTATTATGGATGAAGAGCAAGATTTATCATTTAAGCAGCATGATAAATTGCGTTATCACGCTAGGGATGTGGCAATGATGCGAGCAAAACTACTAAATATTCCCTTTATAGCAGGGAGCGCGACTCCATCTATTGAAATTTGGCATCGCTCAGTAAATGAAAATAAATTGCTGCTTCATAAGTTGTCTAAGAGAGCTGTGAAAGATGCGACTCTGCCAAAAATTAATTTAATAAAAGATGAAACAAATATAGAAAATGAAGGAATATCAGAATATTTAAAATCTGCCATTAAACATCATCTTGATCTACGTCAACAAATTTTGATTTTTATCAATCGCCGAGGCTATGCACCAGTTTTATTCTGCTCATCTTGTGGATGGTATGCGAGTTGTTCAAGGTGCAGCTCAAAACTGGTTGTGCATCGAAGTAAACAGCACTTACGATGTCATCATTGTGATTACCAAAGAGGGATAGACTCTTCATGTAAAGTTTGTGGCAATGTTGATTTAATGTCTCTCGGTAGTGGAACCCAAAAAATTGAAGAGAGGATAAGAAAATTATTTCCTAAGGCCCAGGTGAGGAGGGTCGATAGGGACACTATTAAAACAAAAGCAGCAATTGATGCTCTCTATGATGATATGCATGATAACAAAATCGATATATTAGTTGGAACGCAAATGCTATCAAAAGGGCATGACTTTCCAAATTTGAGCTTAGTAGTCGTGCTTGATTCTGACAATGCATTATATAGTTCAGATTTTCGTGCCTCAGAGAGACTATTTTCACAATTAGTACAAGTTGCTGGAAGAGCCGGTCGAGGATCAATTCCTGGTGAGGTTGTTATCCAAACTAATTTTCCTGAACATCCTTTGTATCAATCGATAAAAAATCAGGACTATGAATCATTTGCATCAGAAGAAATAAATTTAAGAAAAGACCTCAATTTCCCACCATTTTGTTTCCAAGCCGTGTTGCGCGCAGAAAGTAAAAATAAAAAGAAGGTAGAAGATTTTATTAATGAGGCCTATTCAATTGCAAGCCAAAGCGGTATGAAAGATATTGATGTATTTCATCCTGTTCAGCCGATTCTTGATCGTGTAAAGGGATTTGAGCGATACCAAATTTATTTCCACTCAAGCAGCCGACAATTACTGAACCAATTTTTAAGATATTTGAAAGAAAGGATTTTAAGAGAAAAAGATCTAAATAAGGTGAAGTGGTTTATCGATGTTGATCCGGTGGATTTTTAAAAAAAAGCTGGAGGTTTAATCCAGCTTTTCTATGAATCAAGCTAAAATTACTCAGCAGCTTCTTCAGCTGGAGCTTCTTCTGTTGAAACTTCATCAGCAGCTTCTTCAGTTAAAGGAGGTAATTCAGCATCAGCGCTGTCAGTTGCAACATCATCGCCACAGGCAGCTAAGAATATACCGAATAATAAAGCTAATAATAATTTGTTTAACATTTTTTTTCTCCAAAAATTTGTTGGTAAAGACTACAGCCGCGCATGTTAACATTTGCGATAAAATAAAACAAATATTTTAAGAAAATGACTTTACCTGTACCCAAAATATTAACCTTTGCAGCCTCTGATCCAACCGGCGGAGCTGGTATTCAAGCTGATTTGATGACACAAACAAGCCTCGGTTGCTACCCATTATCCGTGCTTACAGCTATTACGTGTCAGGATACTTCTGGGGTAAGTGATGTGGTACCAATTGACCCTTCAATCGTCGAAAAACAAGCAAGGTTGATTCTTAATGAGACTAAAATTGATGTCATCAAGTGTGGAGTGATGGCTAGTGAAGAGAACATTAAAGTGATCTCAGAAATTATCAAAGATTACCCCGATGTTCCAGTGGTGATTGATCCTATATTATCCTCTGGGAGGGGGGATAATTTGGCCTTAGGAGATTCCCTTCAATTAATGATAAGACACCTTTTTCCGTTAGCAGAAATCATTACCCCTAACGTGAATGAGGCAGCGAAAATTATTTCAAACAAAAATATCTCTGAAATTGATGAAGACCTTTTATTTATTGGAAAATCTCTTATGGATCTAGGACCAAAAAATGTACTAATAACTGCAGCGGATTATCAGGTAGATAAAAAAACCTTGACCAATACCTTGTTTTGTCAAGACGGGGGAATATTTAATTTCGACCATGAAAGATTACCACAGAGTTTTCATGGATCAGGATGCACTCTAGCATCTGCAATTGCAGCATACTTGGCCCAAGGTATGTCAATACATACAGCGGTTGAAGAGGCTCAAAAATTTACGATTGATACACTTAAAAACGGTCTTGTAAATGGACATGGCCAGTTGATACCTAATCGATTTTTCTGGATGTTCAGCGATCTAGAAGAGGATGAAAATGACCTTAAACATCATTAATGGAGTTTACGCAATTACTCCTGACTGGAAAGATACCCGCCAATTAATCATAAAAACAGAGGAATTGCTGTCAAATAAAATTAACTTATTACAGTACCGAAATAAAAAAGCTAACAAGCAATTAAGGATGACACAGGCTAAAGAGCTTCAAGCGCTTTGTCATCATTATCAAGTGCCATTCATAATTAATGATGATTTTGAATTATGTGGTATTTTAGAAGCAGATGGCATACATTTAGGAAAAGATGACATCACAATAGAAGAAGTTAGGGATAAGTTAGGTAATAAAATCATTGTCGGAGTATCCTGTTACAACGATGCTGAAAGGGTCAATGAAATGATGGCCTCTAGTTGTGACTATATAGCTTTGGGGGCCTGCTTTCCAACAAAAACAAAACCAAATGCACCGCATGCTTCATTAAATTTTTTGGAGCATGTTGTCGAAACATCAATTAAGCCTGTTGTTGCAATTGGTGGGATTAATTTGGATAATTGTAGCCCAG
>VMBT01000125.1_pt1 | contig 49140 bp, 48 predicted proteins | sample 4404301 | NCBI WGS metagenome assembly VMBT01 (sample SAMN12238535, study PRJNA552566) | marine metagenome | isolation source: Coastal seawater | place: USA: coastal Georgia, Sapelo Island | collected 2008-08/2009-08 | reverse complement strand
GCCGTCATGGGCATTTCGGTAATTTCAAGTTTCTCAGCTTGTCCGTTCCATTCTGACGCCGAAGCCTCTGCCAAAGCTAATGTTGGGAATTTTAGTAAATTTCGGTTTGGAGTGCGCACTGGTTTGCCGTCGAGGTGTACCTCGTACTCTTCATCGCTCAGGTGAGTAGAGGCAGATTTGTAAAAACGTTTCATCCTCAGCACCCCAAAATTTTAATCACTGCCGAAGGAGCTTGCTCGTATGAGTTTATGATCTCGGCGGCGCCATAGATCTTTAATTCTTCTGGAGGGTGGTAGCCCCAGGCAACACCAATTGATGGAACTCTCGCTGTTCTCGCCATTGCCATATCATGGCTCGTATCTCCAAGCATTATCGTACAATCATCAGAGGCACCTAGTTCTGCCATAACATCTAGAAGAATTTTCGGGTTTGGCTTGCTTGGACCATCGTCTGCTGTTTTTAAACCTGCAAAGCGATCTCGGAGGTTGTGGCGCTCCAGCGTGAGCTCGAGACCTCTTCGGCCTTTACCTGTTGCGATTGCCAAAAGAATTCCAGCTTCTGCAATTTTGTCTAGGGCATTTACAGCCCCGGGAAACAATGGTTCCTCGTATTCCGGATCTGTTAGCAGACTTCTATAAGAATCACGAAAGTTATCGGTGAGCTGTAAAAGTTGTTCAGGATCAGTTTCTTCAGGAGCTACAGCAGCTACTGCGTTAGGTAGAGCAAGTCCAACTGAACGCCGGGTAGCGGCAGCCGAAGGAGGCGATAGGCCTAGATCTTCGAATGCCATTTCCATCGCTCTAATTATGCGGCGTTGGCTATCAACGAGAGTGCCATCGCAGTCAAACACTGCAAGGTAGGTCATCGACCTGCCTCAATAAAAGGATCTCGCAGCTCGGATGGGTTAAAATTAAAGGTCAATAAAGCCTCAGTGAAGGCTTTAGGCGGGTCAGCCTCTATAAATAAACGCCCTTTGCCACTTGGGTGGGGTAGATCCAAACTACGCGCATGAAGAAGCATGCCGCGCGGTAATGACATCCCTGGTAATATAGACTTCTCACCGCCATATTTCCCGTCTCCCAATATAGGATGGCCAATTGCGGCCATGTGTGCTCTCAGCTGATGGGTGCGACCTGTTAAGGGCATCATTGCTACCAAACTAGCAAAGCGGCCAGCCTTCTCTAGAACGGCGTAGTCGGTTGATGCTTTATCTCCATGTTCTTGGTCATCCCAGACCATGCGCTCAGAACCCCGAGAACCCGCTTTTTTGAGTGCCAGGTCTATGCGTCCACGCTCCACTTTGGGTACCCCGGCGATTATTGCCCAATATACCTTTCTCGCTGACCGGTCTCTGAAAGATTTAGCCAGAGATGCTGCAGATTTACTGGTTTTAGCCAATAGCAAAACCCCGGATGTATCCCGATCCAACCTATGTACTAGTTTGGGACGCTCATGATCATCGGCTAGCGCAGCCATTAACCCGTCCACATGTCTTGAGGTGCCAGTACCGCCCTGGCTAGCCAATCCAGATGGCTTATTGATCGCAACTGCCATGATATCTTCATAAATGATATTCGCTTGTATCATCGCAAGATCTTCAGGATTAGCTGTGATCTTTTTAGGCTTTGGAATTCGGTTGATTTCATTTGTATCTAGCCCCATCGGGGGGACACGCACATTCTGACCTGATAACAATCTATCAGCTGTCTTTACTCTCTTTCCATCGACACGAATTTGGCCCGTTCTCGTTAACTTCTGCAGCCGGCCATGAGGCAAGTTAGGAAAGTGTTTCTTAAACCATCGATCTAGACGAAGGCCATCTTCATCAGCCGATACACTCTTGTTTTCGACACTAGTCACGTAAGCCCCCGCAGTAATTTTTCGCCAATTACAAAACCGGTAAGGCCCAATGCCACAGATAGAAAGATATACATAGCAAATTGTATGGTCTCGCCTCTTTGCCAGAGGCTTATGGCTTCAAGGGAAAAACTGGAGAAAGTGGTAAAACCACCCAACACACCAACACCAATGAGTAACCGAATTTGCTCGGCTTCTTTGCTGTCACCGATTAATCCAATCGCAGCTGCCCCAACTAATGCACCCATTAGAAGAGAGCCCGTCAAATTGCAAAGCATTGTGCCCCATGGAAAACCAAGCCCAAATATCTTTGAGGCAGCAAGACTAAAACCATATCGTAGCCCCGCACCTAGGCTTCCTCCTATCATTACAAGCAGCAAAGCTTTCACTTGTCTTTATCTTTTCTTTTATCTCGGAGGTTGGCCCAGTAAGAGAGACGCTTTATAGCCTCCCGTTCGAAGCCACGCTCTACCGGTTTATAGAAAACTTCGCGTTCCATTCCATCGGGGAAATAGTTTTGTCCCGAAAAACCTTCCTCTTGGTTGTGGTCGTAGGCATACCCCTCGGAGTAACCCAGCTCCTCTAGAAGTTTTGTAGGAGCATTTAATATATGTTTAGGAGGCATCAGTGAACCGTTAGCCTTGGCCGCTAGCATCGCAGCATTAAAGGCTGTGTATATCGCATTCGATTTAGGGGCTAGAGCTAAATAAACCGCGGCCTCAGCCAGTGCTAACTCTCCCTCCGGTGAGCCAAGGCGTTCGTAATGTTCCCAAGCTGCAAGCGCTAAAGGCAAAGCTTGTGGGTCTGCAAGGCCTATATCCTCTGCAGCAAATCTAGCTATGCGACGAGCAATATACTTTGGATCTTCGCCACCAGATAACATACGAGCCAGCCAATACAGAGCAGCGTCCGGGTCTGAGCCTCGCATAGATTTATGCAAGGCTGAGATAAGATTGTAATGGCTTTCTTGAGCTTTGTCGTAGACAGGGGATCGTTTTTGTATCACTCGACTGAGGTCAGCACTATCCAGTATTGGCGTGCTTGGGAGGTAAATCAGTTCCTCAACAAGGTTGAGGAGGTAACGCCCATCGCCATCTGCTAATTCTTTCAAAGATTTTCGCGCGCTTGTGTCAATTGGTAATGGAGATTTTGAAACATCTTCTGCTTTTGAGATTAATGTTTCCAAAGCTTTGTCGGAGAGCCGCGATAATACCAAGACTTGGCATCTTGAGAGCAATGCTGCGTTCAATTCGAATGATGGGTTTTCTGTGGTTGCCCCGACCAATACAACGATGCCTTCCTCCACAACAGGTAAGAAAGCGTCCTGTTGGGAACGATTAAATCGGTGTATTTCGTCCACAAATAAAAGTGTGCCACGACCTAACTCTCTACGACTACGGGCGTCATCAAAAGCTTTTCTCAGGTCAGCAACACCTGAAAAAACAGCTGAAAGAGATACAAACTCAAGATCTGTCTCTGCCGCGAGTAAGCGAGCTATTGTTGTCTTTCCGCAACCTGGTGGCCCCCAAAAAATCAGAGAGGCTAATCTCCCATTTTTTAGCATTCTGGTTAGAGGCGCGTTCTCCCCCAATAAGTCATCCTGACCAACGACCTCGGATAAGGATTTAGGTCTTAGTCGTTCTGCAAGTGGTTTTGTGCTTGCTCCAGCTATTCCGGCAGCTTCGAAGAGATTAGACACGACCTAACCAACCTCCAGAGAGATTTGTCTCCCTCCTCTTAGAATAACTATCTTCCATGTTCTTGGACGAGTTTTTGCTGAGGTAATTAGGTCCTGCACGCGACGAATATCTTGACCATTGATCGATGTGATTACATCTCCCTGACGGAGGCCAAGCCTTCGGGCAAATCCACGGCTAAGAAGCCGCAAGACCACGACGCCACCTCCACGAATGCTGAGGTTAAACTCTTCTTTGATTGCGGGTGATAAATTTGCCACTTCGGCTCCATCAATGGGAGAACCTTCTTGAATGACAGTTATATTTCGAGGAGGGTCTTCTGGCGGAGCCTCAAGTCTCACTTTAGTATGGAGGGTCTCGCCTGCTCGCCAAAAGTCAAATTCTACACTGCTGCCAATTGGTTTAGTTGAAACTCTGAAACGCAACTCCAGAGGGTCTTCAATAGGTTTGCCGTCAACCGCTAGCACCACATCGCCCTGTTTTAAACCGGCCTTCATTAAAGAACCGCCTTCACTTAAAGAGTCGATCAAAACTCCACGTGGTGGTGATAGTCCAATGGCCTCGCCAATTTCGGCAGTTACTTCTTGGCCATGGGCTCCAAGCCAAGGACGAACAATGCGCCCTCCATCTTTGGCGGCTTGGACCATACGAGTTACTAAGCTGGAAGGAATGGCAAAGCCAATCCCAAGGCTTCCTCCAGATTTTGAGTAAATTGCCGTGTTCACTCCGACAACGCGACCCCGCATGTCTACTAAAGCACCCCCAGAATTACCTGGGTTAATGGCAGCATCAGTCTGAATAAAAACACCAAAATCTGTTAGCCCGCGGCGCGAACGGGCAAGAGCAGAAACAATTCCACTTGTAACTGTCTGCCCAACGCCGAAGGGATTTCCAATCGCTATTACAAGGTCTCCAACTTGGATTGTGTCTTCTGGAGCAAGAATCGCAGACGGTATTGTTGAGCCCTCTGTATTTATCCTGAGTACAGCTAAGTCTGATCTTTCGTCCTCTTGCAGGACTTCTGCTTCAAATTCACGTCGATCATTCAGAACCACGCGTATTTGATCAGCTCCTTCAATGACATGTCGATTGGTGACGATAATGCCACTCCCATCAACAATAACGCCGGAACCAAGAGAGCTCTCTTCGCGTTCTCTTGTACGACCGCCCGGTAAACGGTCACCAAAAAATTGCCTAAAGAAAGGATCGTTGAATAGCGGCGAAATACGTCGCTCTCTCACGATAGTCCGCGTAAATATGTTTACCACGGCGGGTGCAACACGCTGGACTAAAGGAGCAAATGACAGCTGAACTTCCGCCTGAGTTGACGGAACTGACCGAGTTTCGGCTGAAGCTACCGTACTTACGAAGTCAAGCGCGATAACTGCGGTGATTAAGCAAGTTTTGAACAACAATCCCATATTGGTTTGCGTCTACTCAAATCTAGGGTCAATAAGAAAAATGACGTTATTGGAGTTTAGTAGGCCAGCATCCAAGAGAAATTAAACCTCGTTTTGGCTGAATCCTATTAACTCCGTGTTCGAGAGGGTAACACACAAGATAGTTTTCAACCTAAATTTTCCTTGGTGTCATGGTGGCCAATTATCGAGGATATAGGGATTCCAGCTGTTCCCTGTAAAGATCTGTGATGAAACGCCTTCGGATCTTCATAGTTGGAGTTAAAAGGCCATTTTCGATCGTGAATGCTTCATTCACCAAAATAAAGCGTCGAATGCGTTCTATCGGCGATAATTGCATGTTGGCCTCATCAACTGCCTCTGAAATTACTTGCCGGAATTTGTCATTAGCTAACAAAATATCTCGACTAACACCGTTAGATTCTGCCCAGAGTTCTGCAAAATCCTTTGCTGGGTTAATCAAAGCAACCAAATGCGGTTTTTTATCTCCAAAGACCATGGCTTGATCAATCGCCTCATGAAGAGTTAACACACCTTCTACACGTTGGGGGGAGATGTTATCTCCGCCTGCATTTACAATTAGATCCTTCTTCCGATCAGTGATTTTCAGGCGATCTAGCTCGTCAAATTCCCCAATGTCTCCTGTATATAGCCACCCATCTTTGATAGTTTCCGCTGTCTCAGCCGGTCGGTTCCAGTAGCCATCCATTAGTAGGTCGCCTGCTACTAGTATTTCTCCATCTGACGCTAATTTTAATTCAACTCCCAAAAGCTTCGGTCCAACTGTTTCCAGATTTAAATTGCCTGGCCTATTGCAGGAAATAACCGGCGCCGCTTCTGTTTGACCATAACCTTGCAATAAACGAAGGCCTAAGCCGGCAAAAAATATGCCGACATCATAATTTAATGGCGCACCACCAGAAATTAACGCTTTCAATTTTCCGCCAAAACGCCCTTGGACCTTTTTTCTGACAAGCTTGTTAAGAAAAAAGTTCTCTATTTTCTCGAGGATGCTTAGAGGTAAATTTTCAACTTTTTTTCGGCCTAGGTGCACTGCTCGTTGGAATAGCCTTTGTTTTAGTTTGGACTCTTTTTTTAGACCTTGCAGGATACGTGCATGTAAACTTTCATATAGTCTTGGAACTGCAGTCATAATTGTTGGTTTTGCTTCCAAAAGATTGGCAGCAAGTTTGTCTAATCCTTCAGCATAGTAAATTTGGCAGCCGGCAGATAATGGGAAGAATTGGCCGCACGTTCGTTCATAGGCATGCGAAAGGGGCAGAAAGCTCAGAAAACATTCATTCTGCAGATCATCTATCTCATCGAGGTCAAACACCAAATCAAGAGCGCTCTTGCAGTTTGCTAAAATTGCCCGATGAGACAACATCACTCCCTTAGGAGATCCTCCAGTTCCTGAGGTATAAATAAGACTTGATAAGTCGCTGCGGCGAATGTTGTTGAGAGTAGAGGGGGGATCGATGTTCTCTTTATGTCGTGCGCAAATTTCAGCTAACAATTGTGCATCCTGGTTGTTCCTGTCGAATGCAATAGTAAATCGAACTTGGTCTGATACAGCTGCTGCTGCTAGGGCCTGCTCTGCCACTTTTCCGCCTGATGTGATTAAGCCAACAGCTCCAGAGTCCGTGATTATATGAGTATGGTCTTTTTCGGTATTAGTAGCGTAGGCCGGTACTGAAACACCTCCCGCAAGCATTATTGCAATATCCGAGATCAACCATTCAGGGCGGTTTTCAGATGCTAAAACAACACGTTCACCGGGTTTAAGGCCAGCTGCAATCAACCCATGAGATAGAGATAAAATTAGCTCACGAATTTGAGCATGGGTAAATTGTTCGTATTCTCTTTTTCCATCGGGCTTCCACCACAAAAACGGTTTGTTTCCGCCTCTTAGAAGCATGTCCATTGCCATTGCTGGTATGCTTGACCAACTATCGTATCGAGAGAGGAGATGCGTCTTTTCGGCAGAGGGGATTCCCATATCAGGTTTCCTCGACAAATATTCTGTTAAACACTTTCCCGAACCATGCTAGCACAGGATATTATTTTCATTTGCATTTTCTCTAGCATGTTGTCTTACCTGTATATTAGGGTGTTGAGACCTTCCCGTGTGACTGCCGTGCGATTTCAATGAAAATTTTAATTAAAAGCCTTATGTTTTTGGTGGCCGCCACTCTAGCCAGCACAACATTGGCAGGATCATTGGATGGTCCAGAAATCGCTGATTTCCGAGTTTGGCGATCTACCCGATGCTATAAGCCACTACCGCCCCCGTTAGAGGTCTCAGATGCCCGCTCTTACAACCTGACTGTTGACGCATTTAATAAGTATTTTGGCCAAATGAAAACTTTCATGGAATGCGTGGGTTCAGAAGGTAATCAGGATTATGAAGCTATGAGAAAAGTTTTAGAAAATGGAATGGGGCAATCTCGGGCCGAGGCACTTCAAGATCTTGAACGCACACGCGCTGCTATAGAATCTTACCGGGCAAAATATTTCACCCAGGAAAAGGGGCCTTTAGTAGAACCTCAGCGATGAACTTGCACCTAAGATAGCAACATCGCACACTCAGACTTACACGTAACTATGGAATTCCAATGATCCCTGAGCTTTCCACAAAACTTTCAGATGTTGACACGATTACCGAAGGCTTTGCCGAGCTTGGGTATATTTGTTCCAAGTCAATTGCGACAGCGCTATACATCGCGGGTAATTTAGGTAAACCCTTGTTGGTTGAAGGGCCTGCAGGTGTTGGTAAAACTGAACTTGCTAATACTATGGCTACTTTCGCTGACCTCCCAATGATCCGGTTGCAGTGTTATGAGGGGCTGGATGAAGCAAAAGCACTGTATGAATGGCGATACGCTAAACAGCTTCTTTATACACAAATTCTTCGGGACAAAATTGGAGAAGTTTTAGGAGATGCAAAAACGCTCCAAGCCTCTATGGACAGGCTGCATAATCATGCAGATCTATTTTTTTCCGAAGAGTTTGTTGCTCCCAGGCCCCTCTTAAAAGCCCTTCGTGAAGAAAATGGATGTGTTCTTCTGATTGATGAGATTGATAAGTCTGATCATGAATTTGAAGCTTTTTTGCTAGAAATATTATCTGAATTTCAGGTATCGATCCCCGAGCTAGGGACTATTAAAGCCAAGAAACGGCCTATTGTTTTTCTAACCTCTAATAACACTCGAGAGCTATCCGACGCTTTAAAACGTCGCTGCCTTCATCTTTACGTGCCGTTTCCCGATGCTGCTCTGGAGAGAAATATTCTCAAGGCTAGAGTGCCAGAAATTACGGAACATTTGATGCGCCAACTCGTTTCTTTTGTTCAAGGGGTCAGGGAACTTGATCTGAAAAAGCACCCTAGTGTCTCCGAAACTATCGACTGGGCGAAGGCACTCATGTTGCTCAATGCCTCTGAGCTTGATGGTGACTTAGTGCGTGAAACATTAAATGTTATCTTGAAGTTTGAGGAAGACATTGCAGCTGTAGATCGCCAGGTCTTGGATCTTGTTAGACAGGCAGAAAAGGCAGCACCCGTTGCGATGGATAAATAGGCAGTCAGATGCCTGGAGAGATTGACCGGACCCTCGTTAACTTTTTGCGTGCTGTAAGGGGGGCAGACGTTCGTGTGTCTGTTGCAGAAACTCTTGACGCTGTAGAAGTAGCCAAATTTATTGGCTGGGAAGACCGAGCGTCGTTAAAACAAGGTCTCGGTCTTGCGCTAGCTAAAACAGTTGAGGAAAAAGCTCGGTTCGATGCGACCTTTGATGCTTTTTTCTCAGCAGTCGCTGACACCTTTGGGGATGAAGCAGAACTTGATGAAGATATCGATAAAAATTTCTCACAGGATGTAACCGATAGTCTGTCCCAGCTGCTTCTTGACGGTGATAGAGCAGAGTTGATTGCCGCTCTCGAAGAGGCTGCAGCAGCTGTAAATTTGAACGAAATTAAGTTTTTCACCCAACGTGGTCTCTATACACAGCGTATCTTACGCGAAATGGGTGTGGAGGGGCTCGATGCAGCAATTCGTGAGGCTCAGCAAGGGGGTGGAGCTGGTGATGGTCAGGGAAATGGCCAAGGCACTGGACAGCAGGTAGGCCTTGCAGGGGAGCTTGAGGCTGCCCGAGCCAAATTATTTGAGGCCACACGGGATCTCGTTGAGAGACGTCTTTCAATTTATGGGGCAGAGACTAGTCGAGACTTGAGGGAAGGAAGACTAAGGCGCTCGAAGCTTGGTAATTTGGATCGTCGCGATCAGGAAGAAATGCGTCGGCTTGTAGCTCGTATAGCTAAGCGTTTGGCTGCTCTTCACTCACGTAAGCCAAAGCGCAGAAACCGGGGGATGCTAGATCTGCGGCGAACTATGCGCAAGAATTATGCGAATGATGGGATTATGTTTGACCTAGAATGGAAACGTAAAAAAATAGCAAAGCCTAAGGTGATGGCTATTTGTGATGTTTCTGGCTCTGTCGCTGCAGTGGCGCGCTTCTTACTTCAGTTTCTGTATGCACTTCATGATATTTTAAATGATGTTCGCAGCTTTGCCTTTTCTGGAAAGCTTATAGAAACATCAGAATTTTTTAAGCATAATGATGTTGAAACGGCTGTTGACCATGTCATGAATTCAGTTGGTTATATGTCAACAGATTATGGTAAAAGCTTAGAAGATTTCCGTGAGGGCTGGCTCGAGGACGTCGATAAACGAACTACCATCGTCATTCTTGGCGATGGTAGATCAAATAATACAGAGCCTAGATCTGATATTCTCAAAGAATTGTCTGAACGATCTAAACGTTTGCTTTGGTTGAATCCGGAACCGCCGCCTCTTTGGGGGACGGGCGATAGCGAAATATATCGCTATAAGCCATACTGCAATTTGATGCGTGAAGTGAATACTCTCAGCCATTTAGAGAGAATAGTTAATGATTTAGTTAAGGTTGTTAAGGCGTCTAGCTAAGTATCTGACTGCAACTTACCTTTCTTTTGCTCCTTCATCGTAACTGAAAGATTTGACTGATTTCCCCCTTTTTTATCAGCGTGTGTGCGCTAATTGACTAGAGTGGAAAGTCGTCAGTACGAGCGAGGAAAAACTAATGAACGTATCTCAGGAAGCTCGTATCACAATGATTAGGGCAGAACTGGCCGCCTCTATAAAGTTGAATAAACCTACTGTCGAATGTGTAGACCTACTGATAGATCTTCGTGAAGCTCTCTGGGATTACGAGGATGAAACTGGAAACAATCACGAAGTCGAAAGTGAATTCCACATGCTGGAGGAGGCGATCTTTCCTGAAGCGTCGGGAAAGTAATAGTGGTTATCCGATCGGCACAGATTAAAGATTCAGAATTGTTTCTCGGGCCATCGATAGAGATTTAGGAAATTAAACCTATGACTAAAACCGTTGTTCTTGTCGCTTTTGAAGTGAAAGCAGACAAAATGGAGTGTTTTCTAGAGATAATTCGCGATCATGCTGCAGGTACTTTGGCAGAAGAGCCTGGTTGCGAGCGTTTTGACGTTATGACTTCAAGAGATCGGACCAACGCGGTACACCTACACGAGGTATATGTGGATGATGAGGCATACGAGCTTCATGCTCGGTCTTCACGCTTGGCAAATGTTCGTGAACGTTACAAAGACCTAATTGTTGGGCGGACGATAACAATCTGCAACCTTTAAGAACTATCCCTCTAAATGATGTCTAGATTTTCCAGAGATCTTTTCAGCAGTTTATATCCAATCCGGGTTTGGTGCTAAGCGTCCTAGTTTTATAGGGGGACGAGCTGGGTCTAGGTCGTCCATACGTAGCCTAGCCAGTCTCATGACATCGATTAGCCAAACACCTTCTCTTAAAACGTACTCTTCCTCATAAAAACCCCAGCCCACCCATCCGCGAGCACCGTATGGACTTGGTTCGTCAGGGGGGAATTCCACGTAGTCCATCATCGCCCAAGTGCCGCGAGCTCTTTCTTGATCAACCATAATAATTTCAGGCTGATGTACATGGTGAATGGAAACGGCATTGGCTAAATTACTGGCAATTCCGTCAACAAAACCTCCCGGTGAGATGCCATCAGGGACAGCTCCAAATCCTGATAGCTTGGCGTCAGGAGTAAATAATTGCTTCAGGCGATCCCAAGCTTTTAGGTCTACGAACCTGCAATAGCGCGATTTTAAATGTTGGATTTCCGCTATAGCCAATAAATTGGCTTGGTTAATTGAGCTCAAAAGATACAACTCCTGTTCAAGTTCTTTTCGATCCTGCGATTAGTTACGCAACGATACCTGCGCTTTTAAGGTCCAATATTTCTTGCTTTGTTAATCCAACCTCACTCAGGATTGCATCTGTATGTTCTCCAAGTTTTGGTGCAGGTGTCCTTATAGCTCCAGGAGTTTTTGATAGTCTTGGAACTATATTGTGCATAGGCAGGTAGCCATCAGGAGCATCGTTATCGGTAATATTAACAATTGCCTCGCGCCCTAAAATATGAGGGTCCTCTCGGAGCTGTCCGGCATCGTAAACAGGTCCTGCCGTAACCTCTGTTTCTTCAAAGAATTTTAGGTTTTCTGCCAATGTTCGTTCTCCAACCCATTTTTGAACAATACCATCTACTTCATCGGCATGAGCCACTCTGGCGGCGTTTGTAGAGTATCGTGGGTCATCGCACATATCTCCACGTCCAATGGCACGAAAGAGACGCATGGCCATTGCTTGCATCGAGCCTGAAATTGCTAGCCAGTGGCCGTCTTTGGTCCTGTAGGTATTCCGTGGGCTTGCAGTCATCGACCGGTTCCCAGACCTCATAGGTGCTTTGCCTGTCACGTGATGAATGGCTGCGTCTCCGCCAAGAATTGATACCAAAGGTTCGAGTAGGGATAGGTCAATAATCTGTCCGTCTCCACCTTTAGTTTCTACTTCTCGAAGTGCTGTCATGCAGGCAAAAGCTCCATAAAGACCAGCTACCATGTCGGCCAGCGCCATGTTTGGTAGTGAAGGTGGCCTGTCCGCTGAACCGGTCTTCATGGCAAAGCCACTCATCCCCTCTATGAGGGTGCCAAAACCTGGTTTATGGCTGTAGGGACCCGTCTGACCAAATCCAGTGACGCGCAAAATGATCAACTTTGGGTTGCGTGCCCATAACGTCTCAGGCGCCAGGCCCATCTTCTCGAGGCCGCCAGTGCGAAAATTTTCTACAAAAACCTGAGCGCCTTCGACCAAGTCCAGAAGGATAGCTTTGGCCTTCTCTTCTCTAAGGTTCAAAACAATGCTTTTTTTATTTCGCGCATATATTTTCCATTGAACGCTAATGCCATCCGCTCCCCAGTCACGCAGAGGATCGCCTTTTCCTGGCGGTTCGACTTTTATGACCTCGGCACCATTATCTGCGAGCACGTGCGTCGTCATATTGCCGGCCACAAGCCGTGAAAGATCGAGAACACGCACGCCGTCTAGTGGGCACTCAGCACTTGGTTGGTATTCCATCAACAGACTCCTTGTTGAACAGTATATGCCTTGGATTGCGAATGCGGGAACGGCGTTTATGCTTTGCACTGAATTTGGGCGGGAGATAATCCAATGGCACGTATAGCTGTTGCCAGTTTTAGACACGAGACCAATACTTTCGCGCCACATAAAGCAACAATGCAAGATTTTGAGACCGGATATAGTTGGCCATCTTTAGTGAGGGGCGAAGAGATGCCCGCAGCAGTAAAGGGCTTTAATCTTGCAATTTCTGGTTTCATTGAAACTGCTTCTGCTCAAGGTCATGAAATTTTACCTCTGCTTTTCGCTTCGGCAGCCCCATCAGCTGAAGTCACTGAGGATGCTTATGAGACCATTGTTGCAATGCTTTTCGAAGAGTTGGCGGGTGTAGGTGATTTTGATGCGCTTTATCTGGCTCTTCACGGAGCTATGGTGGCGGAGCACATTGAAGATGGTGAAGGAGAGCTTTTAGGTCGTCTTCGCCAGAAATTTGGCCCTAATTTACCAATCGTTGTAACTCTTGATTATCATGCAAATATGAGCCAAGCGGCATTGGATTTTGCAACTGCTATCACCGGATATCGCTCTTATCCGCATGCGGATATGGCGGAAACGGGCAGTCGTATGGCTCAGTGGTTAGATATGCACCTCGCAAATGGTGCAGTTAAAACCGAAGCTTCGCTTCGCCAAATACCATTTCTTATCCCACTGTTTGCAGGGTGTACTATGCGCCAGCCAGCGTCCGATGTGGTTGCCGCTGTTGCTGCGGTTGAAGCTGAAACCAATGTATTACTTTCATTTGCAGGTGGCTTTCCAGCGGCTGATATTCTTGATTGCGCCCCGAGTGTTTATGGTTACGGGCCATCCGCTTCTGATGCGGTGAATCGAATTGCAGATATGGTTGAGGCTTTAGAGTCCACTTGGGGGGGGGATATACTAACGCCAGAAGCAGCTGTCTCGAAGGCTATAAAACTTTCAAAAGGGGCTTCTAGGCCCATTGTTCTAGCTGATATCCAAGATAACCCTGGAGCTGGCGGCACCGGTGATACTATGGGTTTGATTCGCGCCATGCTCGATGCTGGTGTGTCGGGTTCAGCAGCTGGGCTAGTCTATGACCCTCATGTAGCCACGATTGCGTTGAAGGCTGGAGAAGGGGCAGAAATTGCGGTGGCCCTAGGCGGAAAGCACGGAGTTGCTGGTGACAATCCCCTAGCCGGCCAATTCAAGGTTATTGTTGCTTCGGATGGGAAAATGATTGGATCCGGTCCTCTTTATAAAGGCGCACGGATGGATCTTTCGCCAGCTGCACGTCTTCGGATTGGTGGGTTGGATATCGTTGTTATTGGCAAGAGGGTGCAAGCTGCTGATCAAGAAAGTTTTCGTCATTTTGGTATCGAACCAGCAGAAACAAAACTGTTGGCGCTTAAAAGTTCCGCGCATTTCCGTGGGCACTTCCAGCCCATAGCTGAAGCTGTGATCGATGTTGTGGCACCAGGTGCAATGTCAGCGAACCCGGCGAATTTAAAATTTACCAAGTTGCGTCCTGGTGTAAAATTAAGCCCTGCCGGCGCTCAGATTGGGAGTTAATTTGTTGATTGATAAAATTCAAACCATTCTTGTTGCCGGTTATGGGGTTATGGGCAAAGGCGTTGCCGCCTCCTTTCATGCTGGCGGCTTTGACGTCACTATCCTTACGAGAGATCCCGCGAAGGCTTTGGCTAATGCGCCAGCGGGAGTTAAAGCAGTATCGTCGTTACCAGATGAACCGCCAGACTATATTTCTGAAAACTACCCAGAAGAAATTGCGCCAAAGCAGGACTTATTTGCAGCTATCGAAGCCAAATGGGGTGGTGCAAGCATTATTGCATCTAATACCTCTGGTCTCGACTTAGAAGACTTAGCAGCACCGTTGCAGCACAAAAATATGTTTATGGGTGTCCATTATTTACAACCTGCTGATGCATTTGCATGTGTGGAAGCCATTCGGATTTCGGCCACCTCCGATGAAACAAAAGACAGAGTAGTCGAGGCTTTAAAGCGTACTGATAAAGAAGTTGTCCTCCTTAATCGGCCGATTATAGGTGCTTTATTTAATCGTTTGCAGCATGCGATGCTGCATGAAGCTTATTGGATGATAGAGCAGGGTCTGTGTTCAGTTGAAGATGTAGACAAATTTGCCAGGCTCGCCATGGGGCCGCGCATGTGTGCTGGAGGCCTTATTGAAGTAAAGGACCTTGGAGGATTAGTAGTTCATGCTGCCTCGCAGTCTGAAATCATACCTAAGCTTACCCTAAGTAAAGAGCCAGCACCTTTTGTCCAAAATTTGCCAAAACAGGGTTTCACCGGGGCCGATGCTGGAAGAGGTTTTTACAACTGGCATGGAAAAGATGTTGAAAAGCGGCGCCGCGAGGTCAAAGAGATGACCCGTAAGATTTTAGATATTGTTGAACCAGAGGCTAGGGCACGTGACTGATCGTTCCGCAGCTATCTCTCGCGCCATAGACGGCTTCGACAACGGCGAATTTTTCAGCGTGCTTAACAGGCGAGTGGAAATACAGAGTACTAGCCAAGAACCGTCGCAGGCTTCGGAATTGGATAGATACCTTTTCGAGGAAATTGGCCCTAGTCTCGCGGCTGATCTAGGAGTTGTTTGGGATGTTCATCCAAACCCTCTCGATGCGGGCCCAATTCTGATAGGTGAACGCCATGAGGGGGCAGATTTGCCAACTATCCTTGTATACGGCCATGGAGACACAGTTCGCGGCCAAGAGGAGTTTTGGAGAGATGGCCTCGTTCCTTGGAAAATAACTGTTGAGGGTAAGCGCTGGTATGGGCGAGGTACAGCAGATAATAAAGGTCAACACACAACTAATTTTGAGGCTTTAAAGGCTGTTTTAGCGGAGCGGGGAGAGCTTGGGTTCAACCTTCGCGTCCTTATCGAAACCGGGGAAGAGATGGGCTCCAAAGGTTTGCGAGAGTTTGCTCAAGCAAACAAGGAACGTCTCAAAGCAGATGTTCTCATTGCTTCTGATGGTCCTCGCGTACAGGCCGAACGGCCAACCGTATTTCTTGGTAGCAGAGGTAATTTAAATTTTACACTTTCTATAAATGCGCGTGATGGCGCACATCACTCTGGCAACTGGGGTGGTCTAATCTCTAATCCCGCCGTACAGCTAGTGAACGCAATTTCCACTTTGGTTGATGGACGAGGTCAGCTTTTGGTTGAAGGATTGAAGCCTCCTCCAATATCTAACGCAGTCCGTGCAGCTTTGGCCGATTTAAGTGTAGATGGCGGTCCAGATGCACCAGCGATTGATAGAGACTGGGGTGCTAAAGACCTCACACCAAATGAACGTGTTTTTGCTTGGAACACTTTAGAAATTCTTGCGATGGAGACTGGAAATCCATCTGCACCGGTTAATGCAATTCCAGGACATGCGTTTGCTGTATGTCAGATACGTTTCGTTGCTGGTTCAGATCATGAGTGCTTCTTGGAAGCAATCCGTGACCACCTAAAAGTTAATGGATATGCCATGGTTAAAGTTGAACCTTCTCGAGGGGCAATGTTAGCAACCAGGACGGAATTAGATGAGCCTTGGGTAGCACGCACTGTTAATTCATTCGAGAAAACCTCTGGTAACAGGCCAGCTATTCTTCCTAGCTTAGGTGGTTCCATACCAAATGATGTTTTTACAGATATTCTCGGCATGCCGACTGTTTGGGTTCCTCATTCATATTCGGGATGCCAGCAACATGCCCCGGATGAGCATGCATTGGCTCCAATCTTAAGAGAGGGATTGGGTTTAATGACGGGGCTCTTCTGGGATATTGGCGCTAAAACATAGAGCGTTTCTGCGGAGCGCCATCTGGCTTCTCTTCTCTTCTTAGTCAGCATCCCTGTTCAAAATATATGTCATGCTATTCAGTTTTGACGATCTGTAAGTTTGATGTTTGGAAGCGCTTTCCGTGTTGATCTAGAAAGACTATCTTCGTTTCTCTAGTTTCGTTTTCAAGCAGTATTGTTATGGGCAAAGGTAAGCGCTTTGGTGGTCATGGACCGGCGCTGTTCATCTGGAGTTTGGCGATCTCTCTCGCGGTGATTTGCTATTTCGTCAAGGGTGAACAGGCTTTCATTCGAGCATTTTGGGCAGACATGGAAATTGTAGAAACCATGGCGCCGCGGTTCCTACTTGGTTTAGCTTTAGTTGGGTTTTTAACAGTATTGGCCCCGCGTGAAGCAGTGGCCAGGACCCTTGGTGGAAATTCGGGTATGAAGGGCTTAATGCTTGCTACAGGAGCTGGAGCGTTATTGCCGGGTGGGCCTTGGGTAATTATGCCCTTGGCGCTAACTATTTCACGGGCTGGTGCTGATGCTGGCGCGTGTGTTGCTTTTGTAATCGCCTGGGGTGCTCTTGGTCTTAATAGGTTGCTTGTTTGGGAACTTCCTTTCTTGGGTTTTGAAACTGCGGGCCTTCGTTGGTTACTCGCGCTGCCACTGCCAATTATAGCTGGATTAGCTGTACGCCGGTTCCTTCCATACGTGGCGGTACGTTAATGTCGGCCTCGCTAATAATCATGATCTTGCTTGTTTTAGCGGCTGCGCTTGCCACAGCGTTAAAGCCTGGAGTTAGCTTTAAAGAAGCTCTCCAGATTTCAAAAACCCAGGCAATAAGAGTCCTTCCTATAGTAATACCCGCTGCGTTTATTGCAGGATTTCTTGCAGAACTTTTGCCGAGGGAGCTAGTTTCAGGTCTAGTGGGACCTGAGAGTGGGATTATAGGTTTTGCTCTTGCCGCCTTTGCTGGTGCTATTCTCCCAACTGGACCTATGGTGGTTTTGCCCCTCGGTGCTGCGTTACTTCAGGCTGATGCTGGATTTGCGCAAATCTTAACACTTTATGCATCATGGACATTGGTTAACGTGCAGCGCTTCATCATCTGGGAGGTTCCCCTAGTAGGGATGAGCATGGCAGCGCGCCGTTTAGCAGGAGGTTTTGTAGCATTGCCATTTGCTATCCTTGGTGCAGAGTTGATCGAGCTTATTCTTGCGCGCTAGCTATGAGTCGATGATGTATCTATCTTTATAAGGACCTTCTTACCCCTATGGAGTTTTACTGAAACTATGTCGAACCTGGTGCTTATTCGCCACGGCCAAAGCCAATGGAACTTAGAAAATCGTTTTACCGGCTGGAAAGACGTGAACCTCACTGACGCGGGTGAGGCAGAGGCTCGAGAAGGTGGAAGATTGCTGCGTGAACAGGGATTTGATTTTGATATCTGTTACACATCCGTTTTAACTCGTGCAATTCGAACCCTTTGGATAGTATTGGATGAGATGGATCGCCGTTGGTTGCCGGTTGTTAAAGACTGGCGTTTAAACGAGCGGAGTTATGGTGGTTTGCAGGGATTAAATAAGGCAGAAACAGCTGAAAAGCATGGCCTTGACCAAGTTATGATTTGGCGGCGTAGTTTTGATATTCCTCCACCAAGTCTTGCGTCTGACGACGAACGTTATCCAATTGATGACCCTCGTTATCGGGATTTACCAAGGGAGAATATTCCTCTAACGGAGAGCCTCAAAGATACCATTGAGCGGGTCCAGCCATATTGGGAAGCTGAGATTGCTCCAAAGATTCGGTCTGGACAGCGAGTCCTTATTTCTGCTCATGGCAATAGTTTACGTAGCCTGGTGAAACATCTGGATGGGATCTCTGATCTAGAGATACCCCAGGTTGAAATCCCGACAGGAAATCCTCTGGTTTATGACTTAGATGATAACTTGAGGCCCAAGTCTAAGGCGCGATACCTAAAGCCTCACGAATGACAGCCGCAGTAATTACTGGCGCCGCTTCAGGTATAGGGGCTGCCATTGCAAACCGAGTGGCAGCGCCCGGCGTAAAACTCGTTTTGCATAGTCGCAAGAATGTTAGTGGCCTACTGGCTGTGGCGGAAGCAGCTCAAGCAGCCGGGGCCGAAACAGAAACAGCCATTCTCGATTTATCAGATCCGTCAAACGCAGCAAAATTGGTTCAAGATGCCGTGCACTTTATGGGAGGTATTGACTGGCTAATTTCTAACGCTGGTTTTGCGGATAGCCGTTTGATTACTGATTTGCCTGACGATGGTATCCAAGCAAGCTTGACACCGATAGCTGATAGCTTTTTCCGAATGGCAAAAGAGGCGGCGCCTTTCTTGCAAGCATCCGAGCGCGGCCGTGTGGTAGCTATATCGTCATTTGTTGCTCATCGTTTTTCTCCTTCAGGAGATCATTTTCCTGCATCAGCTGCTGCGAAAGCAGCATTAGAGGCATTGGCGCTTAGCCTTGCATCCGAACTCGCAGGTGCCAACGTCACGGTTAACATTGTCGCCCCTGGCTACACTCAAAAAGATAAAGGCGCCCATGCTGCTCTTTCACAAGAACGCTGGCAGGAGATTATAGAGCGCATTCCCTTTGCTCGTCTGGGAAAACCCGATGAATGTGCGGCCGCCGTAGCTTATTTTTTGTCAGACGAAGCAGCCTATGTGACTGGGCAGATTATTCATGTAGATGGTGGGTTAGGACTTTGATTGGTACTTTCCTGAATTGAATTTATGGCCTTTAGGCCAGTTCCGGTCAGGAGTAGGGCGATGCTATCATTTTTCTGAATAACACCAGTTGAGATTAAGTTTGAAAGCCCTGCGGCACCGGCCGCTGTAGTTGGCTCTACAAAGAAACCCTTGCCATGAAGTCTTCGCATAGCATTTATAATCTCAAGTTCGGTAACACCAATCAGTCTGCCACCACTCTCTCGACACGCAGAGAGAACTTCTCTGACACGAACGCCTTTTGAAGAGGTTATGCCATCTGCAATAGATGGTTTTGGATCAATAGTTATTGGCTCGCCATTACTTTCCCAAGACGCGAGGTAGGGCGCCGCATTGATGGCTTGTACGCCATGAATTGCGGGAATCTTATTGATTAGATTTGCGGCATAGAGCTCCTTAAATCCAATGTGAAGACCTATCACGTTGCCGCCCTGGCCACATGCAACTACCACATGATCAGGTGGGGCGCCTCCTAGTTGTTCCCAGAGCTCAAAGGCAACTGTTTTGCAGCCTTCCAAGAAGAAGGGCTGAATATTGTGTCCGGCATAAAAGGTGCCTTTCAAAGCTTCTGAAAGAGCAGCATCAGCAGCATTTTGTCGAGGGCCGTCGATGGCTCGAAGTTCAGCACCCATTGCTCTCATTTGGGATAGCTTTGCTGGTGGGGCGGAAGAAGGTGAAAAAATAGTGGCTTCCATATTGGCTCTGGCAGCGTAGGTCGCTACTGATGATCCTGCATTTCCACTGGAATCTTCGAGAATTTTTTGTATGCCATGGCCTTTAAGGTAAGCCATCATCACAGATACGCCACGGTCTTTAAACGATCCAGACGGCATCATATGATCGCATTTAAAAGCTACTTTGGCCCCATCCCATTCACCTTCAATGAGAGGCGTCCAACCCTCACCCAGAGATAGAGGAGGCGCTTCAATTCGCAGCATTCTTGAATAACGCCAAATGGAAGGGTCTGAAGTCTCAATTTCTTGAGCATCAAAGATGGTTGCTTGAGTGAGATTTAGATAATTACCGTCATCAGGAGCGGACCAGAGCGGCTGCGAAATACTCCATTCCGCCCCCGAGCGCGGATTGACATAACGGCATTCGGTCAACTTACACTCTCCTCAGCCAGGATTTCCTCCGCCATGCGGCGCAGATCTGTTTTTCTAACTTTGATGGCATTGGCACTCTCTGTGACTGGAAAAGCGTCCAATGGGACTACCCTGATAGGAACCTTGTAGTCGGCTAGACGATCTCTGCAACGTGCAATTGCCCTTTGTTCATCAAAAGGAGTAGTGCCGTTCAGAAGAACAAATGCAAAAGCTTTATCCCGCGTTCCAATTCTTGTTTGTACTGTTTGAGCTTCAAGGATAGCCGGATCCGCCTCCAATTCTTTTTCAATATCCATTGGGTTTGTAAGAAACCCGGCTAGGCGAAGTACGTCCCCCATTCGAGCGAGATAAACAAAACTTCCATCTTCGCGCATTTTACCAAGGTCACCCGTCTTAAAGAACCCATCTTTGGTAAGTGATGCGGTAGTTGCTTCCGGGTTGTCAGCATACTCCAACATTCTTGTAGGGCTCTTAATTTGAATTTCACCTTCCTGTCCGGTTGGTAGAGGGGCATCGGTGTCTGGATCACTTACACGAATTTCTGTTTCAGGATGAACCGGCTGTCCTCCGCCAATTACGCGATCATCTTCGTGAAGAGACATGTCCTGAAAAGCAAAAAGCGCACAGACCTCACTCATGCCATAAACAGCACAAATTGGAATACCTCGGTCTCTAGCAATTTTTCGAAATGGTTCCAAAGGCGGATTGGCTCCAAAAGATGGTGCGGGCGCAAGTTTTGGGAATGGAATTTTTTCGGGACGACTTGCGACCATACGTTCGTACATCGCATCCATTCCAATCATGTGTGTGACGCCGTGGCGAACAAATAATTCAGCAGCTGAGATAGGCTCGAATACAGACTGAATTATTTGAGGCCGAATTGCAGCAATGCCCAAAGTTGCAACATTAAGACCTACAACACCACAAAGGGGAGCTGCTTGAAATACAACCCCGTCTGGTCTGTCTAAACCCCAAAAATGGGGAAGGCGTTGGGAGTGTAATGCAAGGCTACGTTGAGCGTGTAGAACAAATTTTGGCTTTGAGGTTGTACCGGAAGTAGTAAAAATCTGGCATGGCGTGTCAGGAGTGGCTCTATCCTCTTGCATAGTTCCGTTTTGAGAGAGCTCTGATAGCGGAAAGGCAGGCCGATCCAGTACTATTCCCTGATCTTTTTCACCGAACAGTAAGACCTTTTCTAGAGATTTAAGTGAATTGCTATCTACACCAGCCAATATGTTATCAAATTCAATACCTTTAAATCCAGGGTCGAACGCAAGTAGCTTGGCTCCAGATCGACCAACGATATCCTCGACCTCTTTGGATTTAAAGCGAGTGTTTACGCCTACGTTAATCGCACCAATACGCCATATAGCATACGTCAAAGCATAATGTTCTGGAGAGTTTGGGAGCCAAAGGGCGATCCGGTCTCCTCGGCCTAAGCCAAGTGCTGTTAGTCCAGCAGCGTACTTTTGAGCCAATTCCTCAAGTTCAGAAAAAGAGGTTTTTCCATTTTCGTGAATTAAAGCCGTTTGGTGTCCTGCAACATCCGCTGCATGAGTTAATTGGCTGGTTAGTGTTAGGACTCCAGACATTCTTTGACCTCCCTTGCCTTTTAAGATCATGCAGCCGAAGCTTTCAAGCGTCGAGGGGGCTAGATACTGATGTACGAAGAATTCAAAGAGTTTGAGAAAGCTGGTTGGGAAAAACTAGCAGATAGTTATTTCGAGGTTACACACACTTCTACCTCAAAAGCGGCTGAAACTCTTCTAAAATTTGTTGGATGTGAAGGCGATAATGCAACCAAAATTCGATTGCTCGATGTTGCGTGTGGTCCTGGCTATTCCGCAGGTCTAGCTGTTGAGAGAGGGGCTGTTGCTTTTGGTCTCGACTTCGCTGCTGCTATGGTGGAAAAAGCATCTAAGCTCTACCCTGCGGCAGTGTTTAAAGAAGGTGATGCAGAGAATTTGCCTTTTGAAAACAATAGTTTTGATGCTGTAGTATGTGCCTTTGGCCTACTTCATTTTGCGTATCCCGATAAGGCGATAGCAGAGGCTTTCCGTGTACTAAAACCTGGTGGGCGATACGCGTTCACTGTTTGGCGATCGCCCGAAGAAGTAGAAACTTTCCAGATTTTTAGGGGCGCTATTGCTGCACATGGAAGTCTTGATGTGCCAATTCCCCCTGGTCCAGATATGTTTCGGCTTAGTCGGGATGGTGAGGCGGCCGGGGCTCTCGCTTCAGCAGGATTTTCAAGTATTTCAATCTCTAATCTTAGTTTAACCAGACAATCAAGCCCTGACGCACTTTTGGCAAACCTTGCTAAAGCCACGGTGCGCACCCGAGCTCTTTTTGATGCTCAGCTTGAACACGCCAAGCCAAAAATAGAGGCTGAAATTATGAAGCGTGCTAAGGAACTCATGGAGAAGCAGGGGGGTAATATTTTAACACTAAAGATGCCAGCTCTTCTTGCAGGGGGAAGTAAGCCTAGCTAGCGAGAATTAAATTTTTCGGCCAAAGCACACTCTGTTCTAGCCCGGAGGAGCGCAGGGGACTGTTCCCATTTCGCCTGGTGTAGATAACTCAAGAATATCCAGATCTTCCGAGCAACCAAATTCGTTATGTTTCATTCCCCCTGGGATGAAAAGTGACTCACCTTCTTTCACGCGCACTTGCTCACCAGTTTCAAATTCTAAATCAACCCAACCTTTAAGAACGTAAACAAACTGACCATCACATTGATGATAATGCCACCCAGTTGGCTCGGTCATGCCGCGAATAGCAGTCATTGTTTGGGCGCGAAGAGCTCCATTTGAAGCTGCCATTACCCCAAGGTCACGATATTTAAAGAAATCCCTGCGACCATCAACGAGAGGCGCGTTTTCTTTTGTCGCGTGGGCAATAGTACCTTTTGGGGTAGGGTTACCTTCAGTCATCGCTCGTCTCCTTTTAATCCATCATCAAACTATACACGCCCAGCGTTAAGATTTTCCAGTGCGTTCTCAAGGCCAATTTTTGCACCAGTAAAATGAGGATGGATTTCAAGAGCACGCTTGTACCATTCTGTGGCGCGCCTCCAGTTCTTTCGGCTGGCTGAAATCATACCTAGGCCGGCCATAGCGCCATAGTGCCTTGGTTCGAGTTTTAGAACATTGGCACAATCAGCAACGGAACCTTCTAAATCTCCAACCATATACCTGAGAGTTGCTCGCTTATTCCATGCTTCCGCAAATTCAGGGTTCCTCTCTAACGCTTCCGAAAATGCTAATTCAGCAAGTCGAGCCTCACCCCTATTCATAAAAGCAATACCGATAAGTGTTACTTCTCTCGTGCGTTTATCCGGATGTTCTAGCCAAATTCGCCAGATTTCATCTTCATGCTCACTTGCTGTGGCAGCATTTTCAGCAGCTTTTAGCTGCGAAAATAGATAATTAAGTCTTGGGTCGTTTTGGTCTGCAGAAACGCTTTGCGAGTGCACAAATATTGCGGTTACTAGTGCTAAGGCTTTTAGTAACTTTCTCATGAGGCATCAGAGGACGCAATTTGCAGATGATGTAACACAAAATATCCTAAGCTTGTTCCAATTCGACTAAAGTGCCACAGAAATCTTTTGGATGGAGAAATAGCACTGGCTTTCCGTGAGCGCCAATCTTCGGCTCACCATCACCAAGGACCCTTGCTCCCTCGGATTTTAGTTTATCCCTCGCAACTATGATATCATCCACCTCATAGCAAACGTGGTGCATTCCGCCTGAAGCATTGTTGTCTAAAAAGGCTTCGATAGGAGATCTATCTCCGAAGGGATGTAATAACTCCACTTTAGTGTTGGGAAGCTCCACAAAAACAACTGTGACGCCATGTTCTGGTAGGTTTTCTGGTTCCGTTACTGAAGCCCCAAGAACTGTTCTGTACTGATTGGCTGCGGCTTCTAGATCCGGAACAACTATTGCAATGTGGTTAAGGCGCCCTATCACTTGATGGCCTCTTTTACATCGTTGGCGCCGAGGGTCCGCGCAGCAAATTCTTCGGGCACCTCCCGACCAGTATCAGTAAAGGCTTTTTTAACTGCTTCTACATTCCCAGCCAGTACGGTGGTCCTGTTGGCTTTAACGAAGGCATTAGACTTATTGATTGTCTCTAATTGCCCTTGAAAACGTGGAGCAACATAGCGGGCAAAGAGTTCGTAGCTCTTCATAATTTGCTCACGATTAGCCCACTCATTGGCACGAAAAGTCATCGCGCCAAAACCACCTTTTGAAAGCTCAAGCAGATAATCAATGCCTTTTGCCACTGTATCTGGTGAACCTATGAGAGTTGTGCCCATTTTAACTCCGTCTCGCAGAGGGTCATCTGATCGGCCAGGTGGGCGCCCGAGGGTCTCTTCGAAGTAGGTAACTGTTTCTAATCGCTCGCCGGCTTTAACTTGCCTTAGAGCCTCTTCGTCGTCCTCCGCACAATGCATATTAACTACGACCCGCCAATTATTTCGGTCCATGGTTTTGCCATGCTTAGCGGCTTCGTCTTCTGCAATACCCCATTGTTTAGAGAGCATCTCTGGCCCTCCAGGAATTCCTGCGCCGATGGAGAGCACTCCAATACCATGCCTGCCTGCAGCCATCATTCCAAAGGGAGTAATTGTTGAGGCAACTGCCACTGGAAGCTCACTGGACCAGGGAGCGAGGTGAAGTTGGCCCTCTCTAAGAGTGAACCAGTCAGTTTCCATGGTCACTGGCTCTTCACACTTAAGAAGGCCCATTATTGCGTCAAGCGCTTCGACCATTCGCCTGCGTTGGTCCACTGGGTTTATGCCCATCATGTAGGCATCTGATGGCAGAGCTCCTGGTCCACAGCCAAGCATAACGCGGCCTTTGCTCATGTGATCAAGCTGAACAAACCGCTGAGCGACAAGAAAAGGGTGATGGTAGGGAAGGGAGGTCACGCCTGAACCAAGGCGAATATTTTTTGTTCTCTGGATTGCGGCGCCAATAAATATCTCTGGAGAAGCGATGGTTTCCCAGCCTGCAGAATGGTGTTCGCCGATCCAAGCTTCGTCGTAGCCCAGATGATCGAGCCATTCGATCAGTTCCATGTCTCGATCCATTGAAAGAGTTGGGTTTTCTCCAACAGCATGGAAAGGGGCTAGAAAAATACCAAAACGCATCCCACGACGGGCCATAGTTATCATTCCCTTACATTTTAAATCATACGTTCGGATACGCTTAACCACGGCTTGGATAGGAAGCAAGTACAGATCGGCGGCCATCCAACCAAAGTTTACCGTTGATCACCCTTTAAATAAGGCTATCTTTGTGGTTTTTTCACGAAATAAAAAAATAAATCAATATAAAACAATAATTTATATAATTTAAATAAACTTAAAAGTTAATACAATTTAAAATTGTTAGCACTCTTCGTGTTAGAGTGCTATTTTTTCCTTGAACCTCTAAGGCAGATTTCCTATATCCCTTCAATCCAAGCATGTCCTGGCTGATTGCCTGGAATTTATGCAAGGTATTTTTGTTTATAGCCAAATATTTAGGAGGGCTTCCATGGCTGTGAATTTCCGGCCGCTGCATGACCGTGTTTTGGTCCGTCGTGTTGATCAGGATCAAAAGAGTTCCGGTGGCATCATCATCCCTGACACTGCTCAGGAAAAACCATCCGAAGGTGAGATCATCGCCGTAGGTGGTGGTCGTATCGATGACAATGGCGGCGTGCATGCGCTTGACGTAAAAGCTGGCGATCTAATCTTATTCGGAAAATGGTCCGGTACAGAGGTTAAGGTTGGTGGCGAGGATCTCCTCATTATGAAGGAAAGCGATATCCTCGGAATCATCGAAAATAAGGGTGCTAAGAAGAAGAAGTAATCCGGATTGCCGGTCCTTCGATTTCTCACACCTTGAGAGAATTTCTTACGTCAATAATTGACGTAAATCTAACATTAAAGAATAGGAGCTAGCCAATGGCTGCCAAAGAAGTCCGCTTCAGCAGTGATGCGCGTGATCGGATGCTCAAGGGCGTCAACGTTCTTGCCGACGCCGTTAAAGTCACCCTGGGCCCTAAAGGTCGCAACGTTGTAATTGATAAGGCATTTGGTGCACCCCGTATCACCAAAGACGGTGTTACTGTTGCTAAGGAAATCGAGCTTTCTGATAAGTTCGAAAACATGGGTGCGCAGATGGTGCGCGAAGTTGCCTCTAAGACCAATGACGAAGCTGGCGACGGTACAACCACCGCCACCGTTCTTGCTCAGGCGATTGTTCGTGAAGGCGCTAAGTCAGTTGCTGCCGGTATGAACCCGATGGACCTTAAGCGTGGTATCGACACAGCTGTAGAAGCTGTTGTTGCCGACCTCAAGAAACGGTCCAAGAGAGTGAAGGATTCCTCTGAGATTGCTCAGGTTGGAACCATCTCTGCAAACGGCGAAGCCGACATCGGTAAGATGATTTCCGATGCTATGCAGAAAGTAGGTAACGAGGGCGTTATCACTGTCGAAGAAGCAAAAAGCCTCGACACAGAACTTGAAGTTGTTGAAGGTATGCAGTTCGACCGTGGATATCTCTCCCCGTACTTCATTACCAATGCAGATAAAATGATCTGTGAGATGGAGAATCCATACATTCTCTTGCACGAGAAGAAGTTGTCCTCTCTTCAGGCAATGCTTCCAGTTCTTGAGTCTGTCGTCCAATCAACTCGTCCCTTGCTAATTGTTGCTGAGGACATTGAGGGCGAGGCTCTTGCAACTCTCGTTGTGAATAAGCTCCGTGGCGGCCTAAAAGTTGCTGCAGTTAAGGCTCCTGGCTTCGGTGATCGTCGCAAGGCAATGCTTGAGGACATGGCCATCCTGACTGGTGGACAGGTTATTTCTGAAGATCTTGGCATCAAGCTTGAGAACGTATCCCTCGACATGCTTGGCACTTCTAAGCGCGTTTCCATCGATAAGGATAACACCACCATTGTTGATGGCGCTGGCAAGAAAGGCGACATCAATGCTCGCTGTGGCCAAATTCGCCAACAAATCGAGCAGACCACTTCTGATTACGATCGGGAAAAGCTGCAAGAGCGTTTAGCTAAGCTTGCCGGTGGCGTAGCTGTTATTCGTGTCGGCGGAGCTACCGAAGTGGAAGTTAAAGAGCGTAAAGATCGTGTCGACGATGCTCTAAACGCTACCCGAGCTGCTGTTGAAGAAGGTATTGTACCTGGTGGTGGTGCTGCGCTTGTCTATGCTGTTAAGGCTCTTGATAAGCTTAAAGGCGCTAACGAGGATCAGACCGTTGGTATCAACATCGTTCGCAAGGCATTGGAAGCTCCATGTCGTCAGATTGCTTCAAACGCTGGTGCTGATGCATCCGTGGTTGTTGGCAAGTTGCGTGATACAAAAGGTGAAACTTTTGGTTACAACGCCGCGAATGACGAATATGTCGATCTGGTAAAAGCCGGCATCATCGATCCAACTAAGGTTGTACGTACTGCTCTGCAGGATGCTGCCTCTGTTGCTTCTTTGCTAATCACAACCGAAGCAATGGTTGCAGAAAAGCCAGAGCCTAAGGGTGCTGCCCCAGGTGGCATGCCTCCTGGCATGGATGGAATGGGCGGAATGGGCGGAATGGACTTCTAAGTCTAGGCCAACTATAGCCTTTTCCGGTATGATAGTATCGGTAAGAAGGGTCGTGTGGATATCCGCACGACCCTTCTTTTTGCTTGATTGATGGAATTCTTTAGAAATGAAATTAGTGCATATCCTTCATGAAAATCCTGAGTGGATCGAGCCTTACCGTGCAGCATTTTCGCTGATGGGATTAGAAACTCGTGAAATATTCATGAATGGAGGGGCATTTGATTTAGGCTCTATTCCTTCCGATGGGATTTATTGGAGCCGTGTGAGTGCATCAGCATTATCTCGTGGTCACGAATTAGCAGCAGCTACAGCTGCTGCCATATTTGACTTTCTCGGCTTGCATGGACGCCGCGTAATAAATGGGGCTGGAGCCCTTCGATTGGAAATGAGCAAAGTTTCGCAGCACGCCTCGCTCGCGGCTGCAGGCATAGCAACGCCTAGAACAATTGCAGTTGTTGGAAGCGATCGTCTTGAGGCTGCTGTAATTGATGCGCAGTTTGCGTGTAAGCCCTTTGTGCTGAAACCAAATCGTGGTGGGAAAGGTCTTGGGGTTCGACTATTGCAGGATTTAGATGATCTTCGCTCCAGTATTTCGCGTGTTGCTGATGAACCCAGTGCCGACAATGTGTGGCTGATACAGGAATATTGTCCGTCGCCCGACCAAACAATTACTCGCTTGGAGTTTATTGGTGGAAGCTTGCATTACGCTGTTCGCGTCCATACAGGTGGTGATTTCGAACTTTGTCCTGCTGAGGCATGCGCGCTTCCCGGAGCCCCGCCAATGTTTGAGATTGGGCCTGTTGAGGACCAGGATTTAGTAAATAAAATTGGTGATTTTCTTAAAATGAGTGGAGTGGAAGTTGCCGGCGTTGAATACTTGAAAACACCAAATGGCCAACAGCTTGTTTACGATATTAATACTAACACCAACTATAATAGAGACGCAGAAGAGCGAGCTGGAGTTGAGCCAGGACCAATGGCTCTTGCAAGATTTATTGATTCTTTGTGTTAGCAGGAGCCTAGTTTTTGCGGCTATCTGTGCGATCAGCCATGGTTACGTTTTCTTTGCTCTAAATCGACAGTTCTACTCAGCTGTTTTAGTCTCTAAAAACATTTTGAGTTGAGAGTTAGTTTGATCTTCACCAATCTGGTTACTTAGACTTGGCATCAGTGCCTCAAGATGGAATAAAACGATGCGCATTCAGCAATTGGGCCGCTCTGGCCTTAAGGTCTCAGAGCTTTGCATTGGGACAATGCTTTTTGGCGGAGCTACTAGCGAAACTGAGGCCAACCAAATTCTTAGAGAGGCGGCTGATCAAGGTGTGAATTTTATTGACACGGCCGATAGTTACGCCGGTGGAAAGTCTGAGGAAATGGTGGGGCGGCTTATTAGTTACCGCAGAGATGAGTGGGTGCTAGCAACAAAATTTGCCAATCCCCTTGGTAGCGGTCCGAATGGTGGAGGGACAAATAGAAAATGGGTGATGCAGGCCTGTGAAGCTAGCTTGAAGCGTTTGGGAACAGATCACATCGATATTTACTACCTGCACAAAGAAGATCACACGACCCCACTTGAAGAAACTGTTAGGGCAATAGCTGATTTGCAGCGTGATGGGAAAATTCGCTATTTCGGATTGTCCAACTATCGGTCTTGGCGCGTTGCTGAAGTTTGTAGAATTTCGGATAGCCTCAACATTGATAGACCAATCATAAGTCAGCCTTACTACAACCTGGTCAATCGAATGCCAGAGACTGAGCAGTTACCAGCCTGTAATCATTTTGGGTTGGGCGTATTTCCATACAGTCCGATAGCTCGAGGAGTACTTACAGGTAAATACAAACCAGGCGCAGATCCTGATGCGGGAAGTCGAGCTGCGCGTGGTGATAAGAGGATGATGGAAACAGAGTGGCGACAAGAATCATTGCATGTAGCTGCTAAGATGGCTGAAAGAGCGATTGCAGTCGGAGTCACGCCAGGGCAATTTGCAACAGCCTGGGTTCTCAACAATAGCTTAATTACTGGCCTTGTAGCTGGTCCGCGAACCATTGAGCAATGGAGGGATTATGCTGGCGCTACCTCTTATCGATTTACGGAAGAGGATGAAACATTTTGCAATGACCTAGTTGCTCCTGGTCACCCATCAACCCCAGGCTTCAACGACCCAGCATATCCTATTGAAGGAAGAGTTCCGAGAGTTTGAGTCCTATAGAAGTGTGTCGAAGAACTAGCTTTTTTTGATAATAGAACGACCTTTATAGATCACTTGATTTCCAGACTTTGACCTAATAGAGGCAATCGCATCCTCTATTTTAGCTGCACGTGCTATGTCTTCTGTTGAAAGTAGATCTGCTGTGTCTGCATCTGTCTCTGCACCCAAGCCCGTTCCTGTTAGGCCTATTAACCGATATCGGTCTTTACCCACCTCATCAAGAAGTATTCCTTCAGCTACCTGATAGAGCCGTTCAGCTAATTGTGTAGGTGGTGAAACTGTACATTGACGAGTGATTGTTCGAAATTTTTCAGTTTTTAATTTCAAAACTACAGTGCTTGCTGATAACTGTTTTTCTTTAAGGCGTCGCGCAACTTTCTCTGCGTGACGCCACAATAATGGTTTTAAGTCATCAGGGTCATGTAAATTATGTTCAAGAGTTATTTCGGATGAAATACTTTTAGTTTGTCTGTTTGCACTCACTATACGAGGATCTTTGCCCTTACAAAAATTCGCAAGGCGAGCTCCTGATGCACCATATTTGGCTTCGAGAACGCCCATAGGTGAGCGAGCAAGATCTCCAACTGTTTTAAAGCCATCCCTTGTGAGTAGCTGTCTAAATTTTGCGCCGACGCCCGGGAGTTCTGATACGGGTAGTCGGGCTAAAAATTCCTTTGCCTCCGTTCTTCCAATGATTGAAAACCCCCTTGGCTTATCAAGATCAGATGCGAGCTTTGCCAGAAATTTTGCATATGAAAGGCCGATTGAAACGGTTATGCCTAAGTCTTCCTCAATCCTTTTCGCAATACCCGCAAGTACTGCTGCTGGTGGCTTGGAGTGAAGGCGCGCCGAACCCTGAAGATCTAAGAAGGCTTCATCAATTGATATGGCTTCCACAAGCGGAGTGGTGCTTTCAAGAATTGCTCTAACTTCTCGCCCTACGGCAGCATACTTTGCCATATCAGGGCGAAGGACTACTGCTTGTGGGCATGCGCGTAGCGCCTTGAACATAGGCATCGCTGACTTTATGCCAAATCTCCTGGCCACGTAACACGCGGTCGCGACCACACCACGTCGGCCACCACCTATTATAAGAGGTTTGCCTTGCAGTTCTGGATTGTCGCGTTTTTCCACTGAAGCATAGAAGGCATCGCAATCAATGTGAGCGATAGTGAGTTCAGTTAACTCACTGTGAGTAACTTGACGTGGTGAGGCACAATCAGGGCAGCGCAGTACATCCCTCTCATAATCTAGACGTCCACAATCTCGGCATAGCCTAGCCATCAGTTAATTGCCTTTTTAAAGAGAGCATAGTGATTATCCTTGTAACGGGGTAGAGTTCTACCAATTCTCCAATTCGAAAGGTTAAGCTGTGCAAATAGGTTGTTTCTACTTTCCCGTTGATTACGGCATTGATGTCAGGGAGCTTGCCCGAGCAATGGAAGATCGGGGTTTTGAGAGCCTCTTCTTCCCTGAGCACACACATATACCCACAAGTCGCCAGTCACCGTGGCCAGGTGGTGGTGAGCTTCCCAAGTGCTACAGCCATACTCATGACCCATTTGTGGCTTGCACAGCTGCTGCTGTTGTCACTGAGAAACTGAAAATTGGGACTGGTATTTGTCTGGTACCACAGCATGAACCAATAGTTACGGCAAAAGCCATTGCCAGTGTCGATCAAATCTCCGGCGGTCGCTTTATGTTTGGCATTGGAGGAGGATGGAATGTGGAGGAAATGGAGGACCATGGCGCCACCTATAAAACCCGTTTTGCCATTATGCGTGAGCATATTCTTGCGATGAAACAGCTATGGACCCAAGAGGAGGCGAGTTTTGATGGTGAATTTGTTAAATTTCCGCCTTCGTGGTCATGGCCAAAGCCAGTGCAGGACCCGCATCCTCCAATCCTCCTAGGTGGCGAGACTGATTATACCCTTAAGCGTGTCGTGGAGTATTGCGATGGGTGGTATCCTCGCCCTTGGCAGGGATTTGACCCCGCTGAAGCAGTCGCGAGACTTAAGCGTTTTGCAGATGAGGCTGGTCGGGATATGTCGACACTCTCGATTACAACTTTTCGTGCAAAAGCAGATGCACAATCACTGGCGGAGTATGCTGATGCCGGCATTACTCGAGCGCTTTTAGAAATTAAAGATGAAAGCCGTGATGATATCCTTCGCCGGCTTGATGAGTACGCAAAATTGCTTGTTTAGGAGTTAAAATTCAGCAGCGGTGATAAAAATTTGCCGCTGCTCTCTTTTAAAGAACAGCGTCCCGAGCAAGTTTTACTTTAAGGCCCTCAGACGCATCAGAAAGCTCTATCTGGCAGGCGAGGCGGGAGCTGTCTTCGACCTCGAGCGCGAGATCAATCATGTCCTCTTCTTCCTCTGATCGTTCTCCAGTGGCATCAAGCCATGCCTCATCAACATAAACATGGCAGGTGGCACAGGCGCAGGCTCCACCGCACTCAGCCTTGATAGGTATGCCAGCATCTCGGATGCACTCCATGAGTGTCCAGCCAGCTTTACCTTCAATCTCGTGATCGTTTCCATCTAAATCGGTTACGGTGATCTTCATCGTACCCCCAACTTTTTCTGTAAGTCACTGGAAGAGGTGGTGTATTGGAAGCGGAGGCGTTCTCCAGGTCTGCAGTATGTGAATGCAGCTTGAGACATTAGTGCGCCCTCATGAAACCCTGAAAGAATAAGCTTTAGCTTTCCTGGGTAGGTATTAATATCGCCTATCGCAAATATAGAAGGAACAGAGGTTTCAAATTTCTCTGTATCAACTGGGATAAGGTTTTCATGCAGGTTTAGACCGAAGTCGGCAATTGGGCCAAGTTTCATAGTAAGGCCATAGAATGGCAAAAGTGCATCCGCAGAAATAGTACTTTCGCCTTCAGTTTTTGACTTTACCGCAACCCCCGACAGTTGGCCATTTGAGCCTTCAACACCAGTAAGCTGAGCTATTTCAAAATCCATTTCACCTTTTTCGACTAGGCTGCGCATATGCTCAACGCTAGCTGGAGCTGCTCTAAAACCGTCGCGGTGGTGAACGAGGGTTACCCTCTCAGCAACCGGATGAAGGTTTAAAGCCCAGTCAAGGGCTGAGTCACCCCCTCCAGCAATCACTACTCTTTTGCCGCGGAAGGCTTCAATTTTCCGAACTGCGTAGTGAACTGAGGTACCTTCAAAATCTTCTAACCCCTCTAGATGGGGCTTTTTGGGTACAAAGCTACCGCCGCCAGCAGCTATTACTACTACGGTGCACGTAATCTCAGTGCCTTGATCGGTTGTAAGTTGCCAGCGTCCATCTGGAAGCTTAACGAGCTTTTCAGCCATTTCCTGGAAATGGAAAGAAGGATTAAAGGCCTCTATTTGCTCCATCAGCCGATCAGTTAACTCTTGTCCGGTGCACATAGGTACCGCCGGTATGTCATAGATTGGCTTTTCTGGATAAAGCTCTGCGCATTGACCACCAGCTCGATCCAAAATGTCGATGAGATGGCATTTAAGCCCTAGCAAACCAAGTTCGAACACTGCGAACAGGCCTACGGGACCAGCCCCGATGATCACAACATCGGTGTCATAAGCATTTTTGCTCATTACAGAATCCGGCTCCCTCAAGGGCTCGGTGCGCAGAATTGATTACTCGTCATCCTTGGCGTCAAGTACTTGCCGACCACGATAGGTGCCGGACTCGAGATCGACGTGATGAGGGCGACGGATATTTCCGGTTTCCTTATCCACTACAACCCCTTCAGGCTTAAGTGCGTGGTGGGAGCGGCGCATATTGCGGCGCATGCGTGATGTTTTCTTCTTTGGAACGGCCATGTCTATTATCCAAAACAAGACGGCCAGCAACAAGGCTGGCCCTCGAAAAAAAGCTTTCTAACCGCTCGGCTGCTACTGTGCAAGTATGCACTGATAAACAAACCGAATAACAAGGGAAAAAGCGGCTCAATTGGGACTATTTGAAGCTAGTAAATTGGTATTTTTAATTCCGACGATCTAACAGACCTCTGGCTATAACCTGAGCCTGAATTTCCGCAGCACCTTCGAAAATATTCAATATCCGGGCATCACACAGTAATCTGCTCATTTCATATTCCTCGGCATAGCCATTACCACCGTGTATTTGCACACCATTGTCGGCATTTGACCAAGCCGTACGGGCAGCTAACAGTTTTGCCATGCCTGCTTCTATATCGCAGCGTCGGTCGGAATCCTTTTGCCTTGCAGAGAAGTAGGTGAGTTGCCTAGAGACCATTGTTTCAACAGCCATCCAGGCAAGTTTACCGGCGACGCGAGGGAAATGAACAATAGATTTACCAAATTGTCGTCTTTCATTCGCGTAGGTAAGCGCTACTTCCAAAGCTCTTGCTGCAACACCAACAGAGCGAGCTGCAGTCTGGATACGGGCACTTTCAAATGTGGCCATAAGTTGCTTGAAACCTTGGCCCTCTTCTTGTCCCAGAAGGTTCTCACTTTCAATTTTAAACCCGTCGAAGGCAATCTCGTACTCTTTCATTCCTCGATAACCGAGTACTTTGATTTCACCACCTGACATTCCTTGGCTTGGGAAAGGATCGGCATCTGTCCCTCTAGATTTAGGAGCAATGAACATTGAAAGGCCACGATATCCAGGTGCATCTGGGTTTGTGCGCGCAAGCAGTGTCATAACATCCGCTCGAGCGGCATGCGTTATCCAGGTCTTGTTACCTGTAACCTCGTAAGTATCTCCATTTTGGACTGCACGAGTTCGAAGAGAACCTAAATCAGATCCCGTATCAGGCTCCGTAAATACCGCTGTGGGAAGAACTTCGCCGCTGGCGATTGGTTGGAGCCATTTTTCTTTTTGCCCCTGTGTGCCACCAAGTCGAATTAGTTCTGAGGCAATTTCTGACCGAGTGCCTAGGGAACCAACCCCAATGTAACCGCGTGATAACTCTTCGGTTACTACGCACATTGCAACTTTGCCCATTCCAAGACCGCCAAACTCTTCGGGGACCGTGAGACCAAAAACTCCGAGTTCGGCCATTTCGTCGACGATTTCCATTGGGATCAATTCGTCTTTGAGATGCCATTCGTGTGCTGGGCCAATAATCTTTTCGTCAACAAACCTTCTAAATTGCTGTTGAATGAGTTCTAAGGTCTCGTCATCCAGCCCGAGGTCTCCGAAGTCGCCGTCCATTATGGCCTCGGCAAGAGCGATACGCGCTTTTGCAGACCAGCCGGTCTCACGTATGGCCATAATTTCCGGTGTTTCGATTGGTGCAAGATCAGAGAAAGTTAGTCCCAGATCACTCGGTCGAACGATTTCCCCCTGAGATATCGAAATACCGCCACTAATCTGGTTTAAATATTCAGCAAATGCTGCTGCTGCTATTCTCTGTTCGACTTCACGAAATTTGCCTGCAGACTCTAATCGCTGTGCCCATCCGAGTGTTTCTCGTAATCCAGCAACGTAGGTTGAAAGCCAAGCAAACCCATGCGCAGCTAACTGTTCTTGCTCTAGCAAAGCGGCATCGATTTTCCCTGAACTATTTCTAAGTTTTAAGTTCACCCGTTCTTCAGCGGTGGTTAAAACTTTTTCAGCTCCGGCAAGGGCGGCTGATAGTTGTTTGGTTGACGCCAGACTGTCAGTCATTCTTTTCCTCAAGACAAAAGAACCAGATTTAATTCCCAAAGATATTTCGGCAGATATGAAAGGCAATTGCGGCCCAATCACGCGGGTAGACATAACATCATTTAGAGTCTGATACTGTAGCGAATAGAAAAGATAGGAATGTGTAAGTCATGTCTGAGATCAACAGGGATTTAAAAAAAGCAAATGCTTTGGATCAAACATTGATAGAGCGTGCTAGTGCTGACGCGGCACGACTTATCGGCGCTATGCCTAAAGACCTAAATCCCTCAGATGAGCCTGCTCTTATTTACAAGGCGGATCTCGCATCATGAATGACGAAGATCTTGGCTTTTTGTCAATCGCCGATGCTAGCGAGAAAATAGCCCTTAAAAAGTTGTCTCCAGTTGAACTTACGGAAGCGCTCCTTCGCAGGGCTGAGGAATTAGATACAAAGCTAAACGCCTATCTCCTTAAAGATGCTGACAAAGCTATTGCTGCAGCACAGGCGGCAGAAAAAGCAATTTTTGGCGGAAGAAAGCTGGGTCCTCTTCATGGTGTTCCATTCGGCCTCAAAGATATAGTTGATACAGCGGGTCTCAGAACTACCTGCCATTCAAAAATACTTGCCGACAATATCCCACAAAGGGACGCAACCGTTGCGGCTAAACTGAAGGCTGCTGGTGCAATTCTTATGGGTAAACTTTCGACCCATGAGTTTGCGCTTGGAGGTCCTGCATTTGACTTGCCATGGCCGCCAGCTCGAAATCCTTGGAACCCTAACCACCATCCGGGAGGTTCTTCGTCGGGATCTGGTGCGGCAGTTGCGGCAGGTATGCTGCCCATGGCTATTGGCACAGATACTGGTGGAAGTGTGCGCAATCCAGCTTCATGTTGCGGGATTGTTGGCATGAAAGCTACATACGGCAGGGTTAGTCGAGCAGGCGTATTCCCATTATCCTTCAGCTTAGACCACATTGGGCCGATGACTAGAACAGTCGTTGATAATGCCCTGATGTTGCAGGCAATCTCAGGGTCAGATCAACGTGATCCAGCATCTGCAAATGCTGCAGTGCCTGACTTTACAGTAAAAATCGAGGATGGAGTTAAGGGTTTAAAGATAGGGTATCTGAGACATTTCCATGAAGTTGATTCTCCGGCGCATGAGCAAATGGCAAAGTCCCTAGACGATGCAGTTGATGTCTTAAAAAATGAAGGGGCGGAAGTCAGGGATGTTTCTTTCGTCCCTCTTTCGGAACTTGCTGCTGCTAATCGCATTGTCTTGTTATCGGAGGCTTACTCTATTCATCGTAAATGGTTAGCTGAGCGACCTGAAGACTATGCGAAGGCAACCCGAGATCGTATCCTCCCAGGAGCTTTTATGGGTGCTGCAGATTATGTTGATGCTTTGCGTCGACGGGCTATTTATCGTGAGCATTTCAAGCGCCTGATGTCAGAAGTTGATGTGATCATTTGTGCATCTTCTATGGATCCAGCCTGTCGTATAGACGACGAAGCGGAAGTGGGCCGCACATATGGCCGCCAGGCACGTACACCATTTAATTTGCTCGGTGTGCCAGCTCTAGCAATTCCAACTGGTTTTTCAAGCGAGGGCTTGCCATTATCGATGCAAGTAGTTGGTAAAGCCTTCGATGAGGCAACAGTTTACCGCGTAGCTCGCGCTTATGAGCGTGTTGCAGATTGGTCCATTCATCGTCCAAAACCTAACTGATAACAAGGTTTAAATTAACTGCTGTGTCTGGTGGAAAGGGAAAGTTTTGAGGCGCATAGAAATCTCGGGACAGACGTCTGTGCTTCCAATTATTGGCCGTCCGGTTGAGCAAGTGAAAGCACCTATGGTGTTTAATCGATTTTTTGAGGAAAGGTCGATTGACTGTGTGATGGCAGCTTTAGAGCTGGAAAATGAAGCCGCAGATACTTTCATTCAGTCAGTTCGTGGGATGGCTAATGCGCTGGGATATATTGCTACAGTACCTCACAAACAGCGTGCAGCTTCAGCATGTGATGAGCTTTCAAGTCGGGCAGCCTTTCTTGGTGCCGTTAATTTAATACGACGCGAGCAAGATGGCCGTCTTGTTGGGGATATGACCGACGGGCTTGGTTGTGTGGAGGCAATGCGTCGTCACGGTGTGGATCCAGAAGGAAAGTCTGCATTTGTAATTGGCGTAGGCGGTGCTGGCTCGGCTATTGCTCATGCACTGGCAGAAGCAGGAATTAGCCACTTAAATATTACTGATTCTGCAGCTGGGCGTGCTGAGGCATTGCAGCTTCGGCTATCACAAATCTTCCCGAAGGTTGCAATAAAAGCCGCGGTCGCTGACATGCAAACCTTAGATATTGTTGTAAATGCATCACCGGTTGGCATGAACGGAGATAGCAAAATGCCTGCAAGCCTTGAGGGCATTCGGCCGGCAGCTTTAGTGGCAGATGTTGTCACTAACCCAGCAGATACTCCCTGGCTTAAGAAAGCCAAAGAGAAGGGCTGTATTTGTCAGACAGGCCTTGAAATGGTTGATGGGCAGTTTGATCTGATGGTTAAGCATTTCGGTTTTAGGATATAAGAGTTTCAACGGTCGTAAAACACATCGGAGAGGATGGGTAAAATGGAATTCCAGTTGGGTGTAATGCTTCGGGGTCAGTATGAGCACGGGGCGGACATGGCGGCTAAAGCTGATGAAATGATTGAGCAGGCGTGCTTTGCAGACCGTCTTGGATATGCATCAATTACCAAAGGGTCTCATTTTTCTACTGATGATTTTCAAGCCCTTCAGCAGTTTCCTGTGCTCGCACGCCTTAGTGGCGAAGTGAAGCGCGCTAGATTGAACGCAGGCATAGTCCTGCTGCCTCTGCAAAAGCCATTAGATATGGCGGAGCAACTTGCAACAATTGATATTCTTTCTAAGGGGCGCCTGATCTTTGGTGTTGGTTTAGGTTATCGCGATGTTGAGTTCAAAGCATTTGGCACAAGCCGTAAGGAACGTGGACGGCGAACGACAGAAAATCTGATTGCAATCAAGAGGTTGTGGTCTGAAGATAAAGTATCAATGAAGGGTACGCATTTTGAGCTCGATGAGGCTGTGTGTTGGCCCAAGCCCATTCAAAAGCCTAACCCACCGATCTGGATCGGTGCTAATGCCGACGTTGCGCTTAAACGAGCTGCTGAGCATGGAGATTGTTGGTACATCAATCCTCACAATACTCTCGAAACAACAGCGCGTCAGCTTGATGTTTACAGAGGCTTTTTAGATGAGGCTGGTAAGGACTTTCCAACTGAATTGCCTATGCGGCGGGAAGCATTTGTAGCGAAAACAAAGGAAGAGGCGCTTAGGCTTGCTGGCCCGTTCGTTGCCAAGAAGTACGCGGCTTATCATTCATGGGGACAAGACGATGATATGCCTGAGGATGAGTCCCTCGCGGGTGGCCTGGATGCCATCGTTGGAGACCGTTTTTTAATCGGCTCACCAGATGAAGTCGCTGAGCAGATGATTACGATTAATAAAAAACTTGGAGTTAACCATCTCATTTTATCTATGGAATGGGCAGGTATGGAAAAATCCGTAGCTATGGATTGTATGCAAATGATGGCGGAAGAGGTCATGCCAAAAGTAAAGCAGGGAGTATAAAGTGACTAGTGTCGGAGCATCGAGTAAGAGCGACGCTCCGCGTCACGTTTATCTCATTGACGGGTCGGGCTTTATTTTTAGAGCATTCCACGCCTTACCACCGATGAGCCGCCAGGATGGCACGCCTGTGAACGCCGTGTTTGGCTTTTGTAATATGCTCATGAAGATGATCGATACCGCTGATGCTGATTGCATAGCGGTCATCTTCGACACCGCTCGAACAACATTTAGGAATGAGATATATGCCGATTACAAAGCTAATCGGGATGCTCCTCCTGAAGAACTCGTTCCCCAGTTTGAAATCGTTCGAGAAGCCACCCGAGCGTATGGACTGCCAGCTCTGGAGCTTCCTGGTTACGAAGCTGATGATTTAATTGCCACCTATGCTCGGATGGGGCGAGAGGCAGGCGCTAAAGTTACCATCGTTTCTTCCGATAAAGACCTCATGCAATTGGTTGGTGATCAAGTGCAAATGCTTGATCCAATGAAAATGACCATGATTGGGAGCGCTGAAGTTGTTGAAAAATTTGGTGTTAGTCCAAACAAGGTTGTGGAAGTTCAGTCGTTGGCTGGTGACAGTACGGATAACGTCCCTGGGGTGCCTGGTATTGGCATAAAGACAGCTGCTTTACTCATCAATGAGTTTGGTGATTTAGAAACCTTGTTGGAGCGTGCTGGTGAAATCAAGCAGCCTAAGCGTCGGCAGAATTTAATCGACTTCGCTGAACAGGCCAGAATTTCTCGGAAACTAGTGACGCTAGATGACCATTCTCCTGTTGAAGCAAGTCTTGCCGATATGGCTAAGCGAGAGCCCGAGCCTCAGGTGCTCTTAGATTTCTTAAAAAGACAGGGTTTCAATTCAATATTTTCCAAGGTCGAGGCTTTTCTTGCAGGTGAAGGAAAGATTGAAGTCGCTGAGCCCAGAGACCCTGAACCAGTTGAAAATAATTATGAACTTATTCAAACAGAGGCGGCGCTCGATGAATGGATTGCTGCAGCCCGCGCACAGCATCTGATTGCCGTCGATACAGAGACAACCTCCCTCGATGCACAACAGGCCAGTCTTGTCGGCGTTAGTCTAGCATTGTCTCCTGGAAGAGCCTGTTACATCCCACTTGGACATCGTGGTCCTTTGCCTGAGGGTGAGCTTAATCTCGGAGGTGAGCTTTCTGAACTTCCTGATCAAATACCCCTCTCTATTGCAATGCCTAAGCTCAGGGAACTCTTCGAAGACTCTTCCGTGCTAAAGGTTGGCCAAAATTTAAAATATGACATGGGTATTCTCGCTAAGCATGGCATTAATCTAAGTCCAATAGATGATGTTATGCTGCTTTCCTTTGTCTTAGATGCCGGGTTACATGGCCATGGCATGGATGAGTTGGCCCGCTTTCACCTTGATTATGAAACAATTAAATTCACGGACGTGGCCGGTAAAGGGAAGGATCAGGTTAGCTTTGACCAAGTTCCCGTAGACAAGGCTCTGTCCTATGCTGCCGAAGATGCGGATGTGACCTTGAGGCTTTATCAGCTGCTTAAGCCACGTCTTATAAAAGACAGGTTGGCTTTTGTTTATGAGGGGATTGAGCGTCCATTAGCGCCAGTTTTAGCCTCAATGGAAGCAGAGGGTGTTCTCGTTGACAAAGCGCGGCTTGAACAACTTTCATCCGATTTTGGGTTGCGCCTTATTTCTCTTGAAGCTCAAATTCATAAGCTGGCTGGTCGAGAATTTAATGTTGGAAGTCCCAAGCAATTAGGAGAGATACTCTTCGATGAAATGGGGCTAAAGGGCGGCAAAAAGGGTAAAACGGGAGCCTGGTCAACAGACTCAAATGTTTTAGAAAGTCTAGCTGCGGAGGGCCATGAATTGCCAACGCAGGTTTTGGATTGGCGGCAAATTCAAAAGCTTAAATCAACTTATGCTGATGCGTTACAAACGTATATCAATCCAACTACGGGGCGCATTCACACCTCATTTGCTATGACAGGTGCAGCCACTGGGCGGCTTTCGTCTAGTGACCCAAACCTACAAAACATTCCTATTCGGACCGAAGAAGGCAGAAAACTTCGAAGTGCTTTTGTTGCCTCAAAAGGTTCAATGCTTATATCGGCTGACTACTCGCAAATTGAATTACGGCTTTTGGCACACGTGGCTGATATTTTGGAACTTAAGAATGCCTTTTCTGAAGGTGTTGATATTCATGCTTCGACGGCTGCCCTTGTGTTTGGAGGTGAGCCGGAGTCAATCGATCCAGATCTCAGGAGAAAGGCAAAGGCAATAAATTTTGGTATTATTTATGGAATTAGTGCCTTTGGTTTAGCTCGCCAACTTGGCGTTCCACAGGGAGATGCACGAGATTTTATAGAAGCTTACTTCGACCGATACCCTGGGGTTAAGGCCTACATGGATAGGGCTAAGTCTTTCGCTCATGAGCATGGTTTCGTAACAACCTGCTTTGGTAGGCGAATATGGACTCCAGGAATTGCTGACAAGAACCCAGCAAGAAGAGGATTCCAGGAGAGAGCGGCTATAAATGCTCCACTTCAGGGGGCGGCAGCGGACATCATCAAAATTGCTATGGCCAAGATGCAGGATGCGCTTGATCGTGCGGGTTTGGCGGCGAAAATGATCCTACAGGTGCATGACGAATTGTTATTTGAAGCCCCTGATAGTGAGGTAGAGCAAACTGCCAGAGTTGTGCGTGAGGTCATGGAGTCTGCTGTTAGTCTCTCTGTTCCATTGCTCGTTGAGACTGGTGTTGCCAAAACCTGGGCGGAAGCTCATTAACAAACGTATTACTAGAACCATCTAATTGTAGGAAATTTTTTATTTTCTATTATTTATAATAATCAATTAATATTTAAATTAGAAAAATAAATTTATTACGTTTATAGTATAGTAAATAAATAAAAATACTTTTGATAAGTATAAAAATTTTTATATTTATAAATAAAAAATATTAATTAAATTAATAAATAGATTGTTGCGTCAGTCGCCAAAAAATGTCAGCTTTTGATTAATTGTAAACGGCACAAATCTCTATATTTGTGTTTATATTTGGAGATGGGTCATTATGGCCTCTGATAACACCAAGACCCCTTGGGTTAAAACTAACCGTGGCGTTGCCACGTGCATGACGATATTTTTTCTAGTCCTGCTTGGGTATCTCTTCTCGCAAGATTGGGTCTATCAAACTCAGCGGGACGGATTTCGTCTTGGTTTTTTCACGGTGGTGGCAGCGCTAGCGATGCTTATCTGTAGCGTTGTGATGATATTTGACCGGTTTAAAGATGATACAACCCCCGAAATACTAGGATTAAGGGCTAAGCATTGGCTCAGAGCATTGCTTGTTCTAGTTATATGCTACGCTTATTTTTACTTAGCGTGGAACATAGATTTTCTGATTATTTCGCCAATCTTTTTGGCGTTTTCCACTTATATGCTGGGTGTCCGGCCAGTTTCATCCGCGATCGTCTCAGGGGTTATTGTCGGTTGTGTAATTTTCTTTCTTTTCAAATTGATTGGCATTGAATTGCCAAGCATGTTTTTCTAGAGGCCGGGGTTACGCAAAATGATAGATTTTGATGCACTCCAACAGGCCATATCTATGGTCTTCACATTCAACACGATGCTTTGGTTAGCGATTGGTGTAACGATTGGTGTTGGTGTTGGCGCGATGCCAGGCCTTACAGCAACGACCGGTGTTGCCCTGATGCTTCCCCTTACTTTTACTATGGACCAGGCTGCCGCTTTAGGACTTCTAATTGGCCTTTATAAAGGGGCAATTTACGGAGGATCAATTTCAGCAATAAGCTTTGCCACGCCTGGCACGTCAGAAGCCGCAGCAACCGTGTTTGACGGCCACAAGCTAATGCGGCGTGGAAAAGGAAAAAAAGCATTATTAACCGCACTTTACGCATCTGTAACAGCAGATTTTCTCTCAGATGTTATTACCATATTGATCGCACCGATGCTGGCTTTGGTAGCGCTGCAATTTGGACCTTCTGAACGTTTCTGGCTGATGGTGCTGGCCGTTTGCCTGTTAGGCGCTCTATCGGGCGCACATTTTGCAAAAGGAATGCTATCCGCAGCTCTTGGGTTATTCATTGGGACTGTGGGCGCAGATCCTGTCTCTTCAATTCCGCGAAATACCTTTGATCTCTGGTGGCTGGCTGATGGGGTGCACTTAATTCCGTTGGTTGTTGGTATCTTTGCAATGGGTGCGATGCTTGAAAAGATCGTAGAACTTTCGAGTGTTAAACAAAAAGCCCAGCGCTTAGGTGGAACCCTGAAAGGCTTATTCTCTATGGGAGGGGAAGGCCTCTCATTCCGCGAATATCTCTCCTGCTGGAAAGAAATGTCGATTGGACTTGGCGTCGGGACCTTTGTTGGAATGCTCCCAGGATTAGGGTCTACGGTAGGAGCCTTTTTGTCTTATGGAATTGCAAAGCAAGTATCGCCGCACAAAAAAATAGGTACAGGAAAGATCGAGGGTGTGGCTGCAGCAGAGGCAGGAAATAATGCAACTGTGGGGCCAACTCTTGTACCGCTACTAGCCTTTGGCATTCCGGGAAGTGCAGTCGCCGCGTTGCTTGGAGCAGCGCTTATGTTGCAAGGTGCTACTCCTGGGCCGCGTATGTTTGAGCTTTATCCAGCACTCATTTACTCGCTGTTTTTAGTCTTGTTGCTTGGTAATATTTTCAATCTAGGCATTGGACGGATTTTTGCATTTGTCTATGCAAAGCTGGGAGAATTACCAGCGCCGCTTTTAGTGCCGATTGTTATGTTGATGGCGGTCATAGGAGCATATTCCTATGAAAATAATCCATACGATGTACTGATCATGCTGTTCTTTGGCGTCGTTGGACTTTTTATGCGAACTTTCCGCATTCCAGAAGCTCCTTTGATCATTACATTCTTGTTGGCGCCTCAGGCAGAAGAAAACCTTCGACGGGGATTGCTTATCAATGAAGGTGATTGGTTCGCTACGTTGATGAATAGCCCACTCGCCATTGGGCTGGCTATTGGCGTCGTATTATTAACTTACATTTCGTCTCGGCTCCGAATTTCCGAGCGAATGATCGAGATGTCGGAGGAACAAATGGCAGAGGATGAAAAAGACTCTGCCAATCGTTCCAATGGCTAACTGAGGGCATAAATGTCACGACCCTCACTAGAACATGGAGGAAAGAAGTTTATGAAATTTTTAACAAGATCAGCTCTTGCCTTAGCTGGTGCCACTACTTTAGCAATGACGGCTCCAAGCCTGTCATTTGCTGATAGCTATCCATCTACAACTGTCAAAACCATTGTGCCTTTTGGTGCCGGTGGAGGAACTGATCGGTGGGCTCGGGTGATGTCATCGGGCGCATTTGATGTATTTGGCCATGGTATGCACGTCCAAAATAGAGGTGGGGCAAGCGGAACCATCGGCTGGAAGTATATGATGGACGGAAAGGCTGACGGCCATTCAATCCTTTTAGCCAGTCCCACGCCAGTTATGGCTGCATTGATGGAGAAAAAACCTCCATATGATCCGGCTAATATTAAGGTGCCTGCGTATTATTCAATTATGAAGCCGACTTTAGTTGGACCTAAAGATAAGCCATACAGTACCTGGGAAGGACTTGTAGCTTATCTTAAAGATAAGAATAACAAGAAGCTCAGTATTGGCGGTACCATGACCCAGCTTTTAGGGCCGGCTAGCCTTTTAGCTCAGCTAGGGCTTGAAAATCGCGTCATTCTGGTTCCCTACAGTGGCACAGGTAAGGCGGTAAACGATTATCTTGGTGGTCATATTGCCCTTGTGAATGTTACCACTTCAACAGCAACTGGCCTTGCAAAGGACCATGCAATAATCGTGAATTCTACTGACTTGGATTACCCAAAATCAGCTCAAAAAGCTCTTGCAGGTGTTCCAAATGCTAAATCTCTTGGTTTAAAGCCTTTCAACCCTCCTCGTTTTGTGGCGATGCATCCTGATACTCCGGATGATCAGGTCAAAATGATGGGTGAAAAGATTGGCGAGCTGCTAAAAAATAAAGCAGTTTCTAAGTTGATTGGTAAGATAGGTGAGGATGTTGTTTATGTCGGGCCCGATAAGGCTCAGGCGCAATATCAGGAAGTACTAGACGAAGCTAAAAAGTACCTCCCACTCTTCCAGTAAAAATCATCATCATATGATGTTTAGAGTCCGGGTCGTCAGGCCCGGACTTTTTTTATTTAGTATTTAGAAAATCAAACTTCCGGTTCAGACGCTTTAGGGGGCTGACCAAATTTTAAAGTTGCCCTAGGATTAAATCATTAAAGCACAAGGATCAGCGCACCAATGGATTTTGAACTCAGCGAAGAGCAAAAAATGATAGTCGACATGTGTCGTCGATTTGTTAGGGAAGAAATTTTACCACTAGAAGATAAACTCGATCCTGATGCTGATGAGCTGGAACCGGAGGATTTTACTCGCCTCAGTCAGATAACAAAGGATATGGGCCTCTTTGGCCTTGATACTCCACCTGAATTTGGTGGCCCAGACATCAACTTGCTAACCAGGACGCTGATCGCTTTTGAAATTTCGCAACATCGGGCTGGCCTTTATGCCCCAAGTTACAATGTTTTTGGTGGTGCTAGCCAAGCTCAGCTTTTTGAGGCGACAGACGCACAAAAAGAAAAATATTTGTACCCGATGCTTCGTGGTGAGAAGAAAGTCTTCTTTGGTCTGTCTGAACCCTCCGGTGGCTCTGATCCTGCACGTGCGATCCAGACTAGGGCGGTGCGTGATGGAGACGACTGGATTATTAATGGTCAAAAGCTATGGATTAGTGGGGCTGACAAAGCGGACTATGGCCTAGTTTTTGCCAGGACTGATCCAAGTAAAGGCCGTGGGGGTGTCACGTGTTTTATTGTCGATGCGGATACACCAGGTTTCCACGTTCGGCGCATTGTGCACACCCTTCGTTCATCTCGTTATGCAACTGAGCTGCAGTTCGAGGATATGCGCGTCCCGCATGAGAATATTTTAGGTGAGGAGGGGGGTGGCTTTGCGATCGCAAATGACCGCCTATCCCGTCAGCGTATTCCATATGCAGCTGCTTGTGTGTCTGTTGCAATTGCTGCTCACGAACGTGCGATTGAATACTCGAAAATTAGAGAAACCTTTGGTGCTACATTAGCTTCGCGACAGGGCATCCAGTGGATGTTGGTCGAGAATGAAATTGATATCCGTCAAGCCCGTTTAATGTGTCTTGAGGCAGCTGCTAAGGCCGACGCCGGAGTACCATTTCGGACAGAGGCGGCAATTGCGAAGTATGTGGCAGCAGAGAGTTCCTTCCGTGTTGTTGATCGGTCTATGCAAATTCATGGTGGTCTTGGGGTTGCAAAAGACCTCCCATTTGAGCGCTGGTTCCGGGAAATGCGAATTAGACGCATTGGTGAAGGACCTAGCGAAGTTCAAAAACATGTAATTGCTCGTGATATTTTAGGGGCTGGTCTCCGATGATGAATGCTCCGTTCGATGATGCTGGCACCTGGCCACTCAAGGGAGTGAAAGTGCTTGATATGGGCCAGGTGTACAACGGGCCTTATGCAGGAATGCTGATGGCACAAGCAGGAGCCGATGTTGTAAAGGTTGAGCCATTAGAAGGAGAGGCGCTTAGGTCTCGCGGTGGCGGTAAAACACCGTTGGCTCATGTGATGCTTAATGCTGGGAAGCGAGGCGTAGCTATTGATTTGAAATCTAATAAAGGACGCGCGGTATTCCTAGATCTTGTTAAAAAATCTGATGTGCTTTTGGAAAATTTTGCACCAGGCGCCATGGAGCGTTTAGGACTTGGGTCCGCGACCCTGCTTCAGCATAATCCGCGCTTAATTTATGGCTCTTCAACTGGGTACGGTGCTTGGGGGCCAGACATGAATAACTTAGCTATGGATCTTACGATACAGGCGTACTCGGGAATAATGAGTATAAATGGCCCCTCTGACGGTCCTCCACTTAAAGCAGGCCTAGCAGTTGTTGATTTTCTAGGTGGGGTACACCTGTACAGTGCTTTGGTAACAGCGCTTTATGAGCGCTCAATTTCTGGAAAGGGACGAGTTGTAGAGGTGGCAATGCAGGAAACTGCACTTACAGCGCTTGCCACTTCTTTCACTGCTATGCAAATGGCTGGAGGTTCTCAACCACCCCGTCGTGGCAATAACCATCCCGCAGGAACGGGTGCACCATATAATGTTTACCCCTGCGCCGATGGTCATGTCGCAATTATTGTGGTGCGTGACAGCCATTGGCAATCTCTGGTTAAGGCAGCCGGTCTTCCCGATCTTGCGGATGATCCACGTTATCAGCTTGGTCCAGATAGAGCGCAACGCGAAGCAGAGGTAGACTCTATTATTGGATCATGGACAGCAAAATTATCGAAATACGAAGTTGCTCGTATATGTAAAGAGCAACGAGTGCCCGCAGCACCCGTTCGTGAAATGCCCGAGGTTATCAAAGATGTGCCTTTGCATGAGCGTGGAGCTCTTTTTGACATCACTGATGATGAATTAGGGGAAGCCACAGTTCCTGGTTCACCCCTCCGTTTTCATGGTTCGCCTCGTCCAACATGGCGGCCCAATCCAAAGATTGGTGAGCATACAGAGGAGATACTTGCCGATTGGTTAGGTCTATCCCATGACGAGACAATGGCCTTGAAGGCTACGGGTTCCGTAGCCTAAGAAGAAAATTACTGACTGGGGCAGCGGGAATCCGAAGACTTCCTAGCGTTCCATAAATGAAATTAGGCGATAAAACCCAACATTCAGATCCTTTTCAGAGCTTAGACCTGCAAACACTGATGGGCGTAATTGGTTCGCAGCAATGTCGCGTAAGGTTTCCTCATCAAGTGCCTCAATAACCATAATGTGCTGTCCAGTGACGTTTGTATCTCCAGTTGCCTCGGCATCAGCACGCCAGAGATAACCAGTTACAGCAAGCGGAACATCTATCGAAGTATTTAAAATTTCTGTCAGCAAAGTGGTCAATTTATCTCCACCTTTTGCGCGCACTACCAGAGCATTGGCTCCGTGCCCTCTACCAACTCGACAGATTAAAGGGCCACAAAATCGCCCAAAGTCACGAAATTTTGCCATTACCTTTTTTGACCAATCACTCTGGTCGGCCAAAATCGCCTTGTAGGTTGGCGTTGTCAGAGAATCTATGCTCTCGGTTTCGTAGTACGCAAAGTATTTTGGGGATGCATCAGCTGCCACAAAACGAAATGCAGATTTAAATCCTGGCAAATCAACGCGTTCTGCCACGTGTTCGTTCGTGTACCAATCATTGAACTCGGCTTCCATTTCAACTGGAATATTCATTTGCGTTATCAGAACAGCGTCAGTCATATTTGATTTCCCCACTTTAAATATCCATATGCCCAAGATTGTTGTGCTATCACACTATAGTTCATGATGAAGGATTGGCACTAATGGGCGCAACTGCTCTCATATCAGAGAAACTTGGTGACCTGTCTGGCATGGATGACCTCGGCGGTGAAGCCCGAAAGGAGGTTCTAGCTTTAGCTAAAAAAAACTTAGCCATTGCAGCTAAGGAGCTAGAGCAAATGTTTGTTGAAGGAGAACCAGCACTAAAAGTAATGGGTGAGCGTTCGGCTGCAATGGATGCTGTTATCACCGCCTTACTTAACCATGCTAACAAGCATGTTTTTCCTGCCGCTAATCCAACGACAGGGGAGCGTTTTGCTGTAATTGCTGTGGGCGGTTACGGCCGTGGCTTGTTGGCACCCTTCTCCGATATCGACCTTCTGTTCCTTACTCCTTACAAGAGGGCATCCCGGGTGGAGCAAATGGTAGAGCATATGCTCTACCTGCTATGGGACCTTGGTCTAAAAGTTG